>Ga0116182_1000106_pt1 | contig 91140 bp, 64 predicted proteins | sample AD_UKC077_MetaG_FD_89805 | JGI IMG/M metagenome (GOLD analysis project Ga0116182, IMG submission 89805) | Active sludge microbial communities of municipal wastewater-treating anaerobic digesters from USA - AD_UKC077_MetaG | ecosystem: Engineered > Bioreactor > Anaerobic > Digestate | place: USA...
CGCATTACATGTGCCCGCCGGACTGCGGGCGCCCGCCGACGGGCACGCCGGTGACCGCACTGCCGCGGTTCGCCGCACCGGGTGGGGATTTCTCGGTGGCTTACCCCGCGCCGGGTTCGGCCTACACGATCAACACCCAGAACACCGGTGTGACCGCCACATTCACCGCCGGCGACGGCGGGGTGATGCAGCTGTTCTCCGAACGGGCCAATGGGCGCTCGGCCCGGGACATCACCAAGGCGGCCATCAAGAAGGCCTATCCCGACGCCAAGATCAGCTACGAGATCCCCAACGCCATGGTCGGTTACCAGCCCGGGTACGGGGAGGTCGCCGACGACTGGCCACAGAGTTCGAGTTCAACCACCAGTCGGGTGCGCATCCTGGTGATGACCGCGGTGAAGAACGACGTCGCCCTCATCGCCTTCGCCACCGGCCCCTACCACGCCTTCGGGCCGGATTTCGGTCCCGGACCGCCGTCGGGCGCCAATCTGCAGATCGCCCAGGACATGGGCAAGTACGTCAACAGCTTTCAGTGGACCGGCGATCCGCCCCGCTGACACCGGTCAGCTGAACTGATTCAGCCCCAACCCAATTCGTGCAGACGCTCGTCGTCGATTCCGAAGTGGTGGGCGATCTCGTGGATCACCGTGATCGCCACCTCCTCCACCACGTCCTCCTCGGTGTCGCACATCTGGAGCAGGGGTTCGCGGTAGATGGTGACGGTGTCCGGGAGGGCGCCGGCGTAGGTGGTGTCTCGGTCGGTCAACGCGATGCCCTCATACAGCCCGAGGACATCGGGTTCCTGCGGGTGACGGCCCTCGACGAGGATGACCACGTTGTCGATGGCTTGGGCCAGGCCGGGCGGGATGAGGTCCAGCGCGTCGCCGACCAACTCCTCGAAGCGGTCCGGACTCATCCGGACAGGCACTAGGCGGGTGCCGGAATCGGTTGCGGGACAACGGGTCCCGGAACGGGCTCTTCCAAGACCTCAGCGCCCTCGCCCGGAGGCTGCGGCGCTGCCGGGGCGGCCGGAAGATGCTGCGCCTCCTGCTGCTGGGATTGTGGAGCGGCCTGGGGCTGAGGCTGTGCCGGTGACCGCGGAACGCTCACTCCCGACGGCGCGAAACCTGGAACAGCAGGCGGCAGTGGCAGATTCAGCCGGCCCTCCGGGATGGCCGGCGGCGGGATCGGCGGCTGACCGTTGATCAGCAAAGGACCCTTCGCGCTGTTGATCAGGGTGGCCCAGCCGCCATTGCCGAGGGTCGCTCCGATGCTGCAGCCGACCTGCTTGCTGCCGGCGTTCCAACTCGGCAGCGAGACGGTGCTATAGATCAGCGTCAGCGTGGTGTCGCGCAACTGCGCGGGCGCCAGGTAGGCGTCGGTCAACCGGTTGCAGACATCTTTGATGAACGCGTCCTGGTCCGCCTCGACCGGCACGCCGCCGGGGAATTTCTCGGCCAGGTTCACCGTGCCGGTCACCTCCATGGCGTGCGGCACCGCGCAGTCCACCGGAACGTCGGTCGGCTGACTCGTCGAAGGTTCGATGCCAAGGCAGGTTCCGGCCGGCCAGATCTTGGACTGATCGAGATCTGCGACCTTGCCCTTGAAGATCGCCTGCTGGTTGTTCGGGCCGGGCAATTGCAGTCCGCACAGCATCCGCCGCTCACCGGAATGCTTCCAGGCTTTGTCCCCGGCCCAGAGCAGGCTGATGCTGAATCGGCTGTTGGGGTCGAACTTCGCGCCGAGGTAGTTCTCGACCGCCGGCGCGCACTGCTCGAGGCTGATCTGCTGAATGCGGGCCGGCGTCGGCGGCGCGGCGTCCGGGGCGAACTCGCTGCCCGGGTAGGCGCGCATATCCACAGACTCGGCCACCTCGAAGCGGTGGTCGTCCTTGCAGTCCACGATCGTGGCGGCGTCGGCGGAGTTGTCCGGCCAGGTCAGGCAGTCGCCGGGCTTGGCGTTGGCGAAGGTCGGGTTCACGCCCAGGCCGCCGCCATCGGTTGCTCCGCGCAGCATCCCCGTCGCGTTGAACGGTAGGGCCGTCACCACGCCGGCGATCAACAGGCCGCCGAGGGCGGTCAGCAGCAGAACCCGTCGGGTCGAGGTGGCGTGCAGGGCGCGCAGGGCACCCCGGCGCCCGGCGTCCGGCACCTCATCGGTGCCGTCCCCGGAGCCGACCGTCTCGTCGCGCTCGGATAACTCCAACATCGGGTCCATTGTGGCAGGGCCGCGCGGCGCTGTGACAAGTGATGCAGATGGACTGTTATGGGGTTGTGCTGTGCGAAAAGCGCGACCCGGCGAAGGTCCAGCGGAGGGCGTGAGCGCAGGCTTATCCGGCCGAAAGTAGGGTTCAGTGCGTGATCGACCTGAAACTGGTCCGCGAAGATCCTGACGCGGTGCGCCGGTCCCAGCTCAGCCGTGGCGAGGATCCCGCTCTGGTGGATGCGCTGCTCGCCGCAGACGCCTCCCGTCGTGCGGCCATCGCAACGGCCGACACCCTGCGCGCCGAGCAGAAGACGGTCAGCAAGAGCGTGGGCTCGGCCAGCCCGGAGGACCGCCCGGCATTGCTCGAGAACGCGAAGGAACTCGCGGCCGGCGTCAAAGCGGCCGAGGCGCGCCAGGCCGAAGCCGAAGCGGCGTTCGTCACGGCGCACATGGCGGTCCCGAACATCATCATCGACGGCGTCCCGGCCGGCGGTGAGGACGACTACGTGGTGCTGGAGGTGGTCGGACAGACCCCGGTGATCGACGACCCCAAGGACCATCTGGACCTCGGCGAGTCGCTCGGGCTGATCGACATGGAGCGCGGCGCCAAGGTGTCGGGTTCCCGGTTCTACTTCCTGACCGGCCAGGGCGCGCTGCTGCAACTGGGGCTGCTGCAGCTGGCGGTTCGGCTCGCCACCGAGAACGGCTTCACCCTGATGATCCCGCCGGTGCTGGTGCGCCCGGAGGTGATGGCCGGTACCGGTTTCCTGGGCTCGCACGCCGACGAGATCTACCGGCTCGAGGCCGACGACCTGTATCTCGTCGGCACGTCCGAGGTCCCGCTCGCGGGCTATCACTCCGGCGAGATCCTCGACCTGTCCGGTGGTCCGCTGCGCTACGCCGGATGGTCGTCCTGCTTCCGGCGCGAGGCGGGCAGCTACGGCAAGGACACCCGCGGCGTGATCCGGGTGCACCAGTTCGACAAGGTGGAGGCCTTCGTTTACTGCAAGCCCGAGGACGCCGAGGCCGAGCATCAGCGCCTGCTGGGCTGGCAACGGCAGATGCTGGAACTGATCGAGGTGCCCTATCGCGTGATCGACGTCGCCGCAGGCGATCTCGGCTCGTCGGCGGCGCGCAAGTTCGACTGCGAAGCCTGGGTGCCCACCCAGCAGACCTACCGCGAACTGACCTCGACGTCGAACTGCACGACGTTCCAGGCGCGCCGGCTGGCCACCCGCTACCGCGACGAGAACGGCAAGCCGCAGATCGCCGCGACCCTCAACGGCACCCTGGCCACCACCCGCTGGCTGGTGGCCATCCTGGAGAACCATCAGCAGCCGGACGGCAGTGTGCGGGTTCCCGCCGCCCTGGCGCCTTTCGTCGGCACGGAGGTGTTGCGGCCATGATCGAACTCGATCTCAACAACATGCACGACTGGTTCGGCTTCGGCGTCGCCGGCAACTTCGCCGGCCATCTGGACCAGGCCGGGGAGGCGATCGACTTCCAGACCGTGGTCGCCAAGGAAGGCGCCCCGAAGGGAATCTTCCCCTGGTACGCCCCGGGCCACGACAGCTTCCTGGGTGAGTTCCCGCTCTCGCATGACGCACTGATCGTCCCGCCGCCCACCGAGGCGACCGGGCCGTTGAACCTGCAGATCGAACCGGAGGTCGGCCTGGCCTGCGAGGTGGTCTGGAACGGCGACACCGTCGCCGCCCTGAAGCCCTTCGCACTCGGCGCCTTCAACGACTGCTCGATCCGTCGGCCGAACGCGGCCAAGATCAGTCACAAGAAGAACTGGGGTCCGGCGTCGAAGGGCGTCGCGTCGGAGTTCTTCGACGTTCACGACCTCACCCCGGACGGGCCCACCGCGACGATGCGGTTGCTGTGCCATCTGCGGACCGCGGACGGGGTGCACCACGAGTACGGGGTGGACAGCCCCTTGTTGGGCTATTCGTACTACGGCGAGGTGCTGCTGGACTGGATCGTCGAACGGCTGGCCAATCAGAAGGGCTCACCCGAGACACCGCTCGAGGACGTCGGCGCGCTGATGCTGGCCTGCGGTCGGCCGAAGCACACGCTGATAGGGATCGGCGCGACCCGATACACCGAATACGGGGGATCGACCTACCTGCAGCCGGGCGATGAGGCGATCGTGCGGGTCTACGACACCGCAGGCGGTGACTCGTCGGAGTTGCGCCAGCTGGTGTGGGAGTCCTGACTCCCGACCGGTTCGATCGCCCGAAAAGCCGTAACCCCCCGCGTCATCCGAGAACGCAGGGGGCTACGGCTCTATCCATCGGAGCGTGGTTACCGCGCCGTTCTTGCTGCGGCGTGTGCAGCCGCAGCCCTACCTACATGCTTGGCCGTCGAACGTGCCGCGGCGGCAGACCGTGAGGGACGCCGGGTCTGGCTGAGGGTGGGCGCGGCTGTTTCAGTGGTGCCGGCGGCGGTAGTCGCGGCGGCTGCCGCTCTTGCCGCCGCCGCGCGCACCGGAGCGACCCCTGCAGCGGCGGCTGATCGTGCCGGAACCGCGGCGAACGGACCCGGAATCCATCCGGTGATCCAGTTGATGACCTGCTGGATCGTGTTGACGACCTGGTTCACGATGTTTGTGATGACGTTGGGGAGGTTCGGGATCCATCCCGTGAAGTAATCGATCTCTGCCTGGACAAAGCCGATGGCCGTGTTGATCAGTCCCTGACCCCAGTTGACCGTTGAGTTGATCGCGCCGGTGAGGTAGGTGCCCGGCTGCCCGGACAGCGGCCAGAACTGGCCCGTGGCGAGTGGGGTGACCAGATCGTCCACCCAGTACACCGTGCCCCCGACTGCCTGCTGTCCGTAGGTGTACAGGATGTCGATCTGGTCGGCGATCGGCGGGCCCACGACCGGGATCGTGCCGATGACCGCAGTGGCGGAGTCAACGGCAGCAGCCACGACCGGCTGGATCTGGTTGTAGATGTCGGCGATGAAACCGGCCAGCAGAACTTCCTGGCTGCTGGCAGTCGTCGGCACGGGGATGGGGTTCTTCCCGACGAGTGGTGGCGCGATGGCGATCGCTGAACCGAGTGTGACGGCGGCAACCGCACTCATCGCGATACCGGGACGTACTGCTTCCATGCCTTGCTCCTCTGTGATCCGGACCGCTGCGCGGTGGCCGAATGCTAACAAGACCGCCGGCGGTTCAGGGGATGAAATACCGGCGGTCAGTCAGGTCGGAGGACTTCGGCGAACACCGCCAGGAACTCCTTGGGATCGGCCGGGGTGAACGCCGGGCTGGGCCAGGTTCCCGGAACCTCGAGAGTGACCAGGGTCGACTTCAGCGGCCGTTGCACATCCAACGGCAGCCAGCGGCGCAGATCCGAGCTGCCCCACAGCCGGAACCGCTGAACCAGCGCACCCAACGGCTCGGCTTTGTAACTCCGGATCGACTGCAGCGGAACGACTTTCGATGTTCCGGACGGAAAGTGATAACGGCGCAGCGTCAGTGCGTGACGGTCCAGCTGGACCAGACCGTCGTCGTACAATTGCCGCGGCGGCTGGGTCATGTCCGTGAGCAGCGCAGCTGATGGCCCTTGGTGGTCAGGCAGCGACCGGTCTTGAGGTCCCACTCCCACCCGTGCAGATTGCAGGTCAGCGTATCGCCGTCGACGACACCGAACTTCGACAGGTCGGCCTTCAGGTGCGGGCACCGGCGCTGGACTTCCCAGCCGTCGAGGGTGATCGTCGAGCTGTCGTCGTGGGCCTCGGCGAACCAGCCGTCGGCGTAGGCGATGCGCTCGTCGGTGAGACACTTGAAGAAGGTGTACAGGTACTCGTTGTAGCCACCCACCCGCCAAGCCTTGAACCGGGTCGACAAGAAGATGGTGTTGACCCAGTCCGGCTCGTCATCCCGGAGCACCGTGCGCACCAGTTCGGGTGCGATCTCGAACCCGTAGCGGAACTTCTCGTCGGCAACCGGTTCGCGGACAATGCGTTTCGGGAAATCCAGGACGACGACCTCATCACCGAGCTTCAGCTCGACGGGGTAGCCGATGCCGTCGCAGATCTGGTCGCTCTGCACCATGATGGGCTCGAACCGGGCCCGCAACGGCTCGAGCAGCGGATCCCCGGTGGCCGGGGCCCAGCTCGCCTTCTCGGCGGCGAGCACCGGAGCCATCCGCTCGGCGTAGTCGGCGATGTAGGTCGGCTTGCCGGTGGTGAAGATGCTCTCCACTTCGGCATCCGGCATCGGGTGGGTCAGCGAGATCAGTTGGGAGCCCTGGAAATCAGCGACCGAACCGGGGATCATCAGCAGCCCGCCGGTGTGTCCGTGCAGCCGCATCTGCTCGAGGAACACCATCTGGTCCGGGAAGATGTTGTCCGGGGCGCCGCAGTCGTCGTTGAGGAAACGCAACTCGTCGTCCAGGAAGCACGGCGGACCGGCCGAGGGGATCACCCAGGTGGCGTCCACGTCGGAGATGTACTGCCGGCAGCGGTCCATGCCGCGCTGGCGCTTCTGGATCGCGAAGGCTTCCTTGGCGCGCTCGGGCATGTCGTAGACCATCGGGTACCAGATCGCGCCGGAGTACTGCGGCATGTGCACGTCGATGTGGCCGAATTCGGTCAGAGGATCGAGGCTCAGCGGTCGCGAATCGTTCATGTTGAAGACGGTGGTGACGCCGTCGGAGACGACGATGCCGGAGTCGCCGATCGGACCGTCGGCCGGCGCCCGCAACGCGATGATCATCACGTCGAGATCGCCCTTGGGCCCACTCACCCGATGCTTGACCGAGTCCTCGGTTTCGAAGAACCGGTGAAAACCGAGCTTCTCGAACTCCCGCTTGAGATCGGGAACGGGGAAGTCCGGCAGCAGCACCACCGCGTCCTTGTTGACGTGATCGCGCAGCAGTTTCGCGTCGAAGTGATCCAGGTGCAGATGCGAGACGTAGAGGTAGTCGCAGTCGCCCAGGGCCGCCCAGTCCAGGCCGCTGTTGTCCGGGAAGACGAACCAGGAGCCGAAGTAGGCAGGGTTGACCCACGGGTCGCACAAGATGCTGCCGGCCTGCGTGTCGATCCGAAAGCCGGCATGGCCGATGCTGGTGACCTGCACGAATACCCTTCCCGATGGTGGACTTGACCGGTTATGAGCTTAGCCCCCCGGTCCGCACTAGGCTGGCGCTGTGGAGCCGGCATACAGGACTGTGATCGCGGCCGTTCATCTCCTCTGGCGCACCCAGGGGCTTCATTTCACGATCACCGGGATGGAGAACCTGCCGGCCACCGGCGGGGCGGTGGTGGCGATCAACCACACCGGCTATCTCGACTTCACCTTCGCCGGGTTGCCTTTCTTCAGGAACCGTCCGCGCCGCCTGGTGCGCTTCATGGCCAAGCAGGAGGTCTTCGACCACAAGGTCACCGGGCCGATCATGCGCAGCCTGCGCCACATCCCGGTCGACCGGGCCAGCGGCGCGGCTTCCTTCGATGCGGCGGTCGATGCGCTCAAGGCCGGCGAACTGGTGGGTGTCTACCCGGAGGCGACGATCAGCCGCAGCTTCGAACTCAAGGAGTTCAAGTCCGGTGCCGCACGGATGGCGATCGCCGCCGACGTGCCGATCATTCCGCACATCGTCTGGGGCGCCCAGCGGATCTGGACCAAGGACCACCCGAAGAAGTTGTGGCGCACCAAGGTTCCGATCTCGATCGCCGTCGGCGAACCCATCGCGCCGACGCTGCCGCCGGCCGAACTGACCGAGTTGCTGCGCACCCGGATGCAACACCTGCTCGAGCAGGTACAGGATGCCTACGGGCCCTACCCTCCTGGTGAGTTCTGGGTTCCGCGCCGCCTCGGTGGAGGTGCTCCGACGCCGGCTCAGGCTGCGGAACTGGATGCCGCAGAGCTGGCGGAGCGGGCCCGCAAGCGGCAGCTGCGCGACGGTGGCGCGCCGGAATAGGCCTGATGGAAAAGACTTTCCACCTTCTGGAGCGGTTCCGATGCTGCCTGCGCTGATCGCATCCGATGTCGACGGCACGCTGCTCAACCACGAGGATCTCGTCACCCCTCGTACCCGTGAGGCGATACACGCGGCGGTCGCGGCAGGTGCGGTGTTCGTACTGGCCACCGGTCGGCCGCCACGATGGATACCACCGGTGGTCGAGGCCCTGGGCCTGGCGCCGATGGCGGTGTGCGCCAACGGCGCGGTGGTCTACGACGCCGCAAACGACCGGGTGGTCTCGGCCCAGACACTGTCGGTGGACCAGCTGGCCGAACTCGCCGAGATCGCTTCACGGACCGTGCCCGGTGCCGGTCTGGCGGCCGAGCGGGTGGGCCGCACGGCGCACGATTCGGCCACCCCACAGTTCGTCAGCGCGCCCGGCTATGAGCACGCCTGGCTCAATCCCGACAACACCGAGGTGTCGCAGGAGGACCTGCTCAGCTCCCCGGCGGTGAAACTGCTGGTCCGCAAGCCCGGGATGCCGAGTTCGGAGCTGGCGGCCCGGTTGGCGAAACACGTTGGCCTGCTTGGGGATATCACCTACTCCACCAATGACGGCCTGGTAGAGATCAGCTCGGTCGGGATCAGCAAGGCCGTCGGGGTTGCGCAGGTCGCGCACCCGTTGGAGATCGGCGCCGAGGAAGTGGTGGCATTCGGCGACATGCCCAACGATGTGCCGATGCTGAGCTGGGCCGGACTCGGGGTCGCGATGGGTAATGCGCATCCGGAGGCCATCGCTGCCGCGAACGAGGTGACGGCACCGAACAGCGACGACGGACTGGCCAGAGTCCTCGAGCGCTGGTGGCTCGCCTAGCGACGATGCGGGCCGTTAGGGCCGAGGAGGAGCTGGGCGCTCAGGCCGCGCCTAGCGACGATGCGGGCCGTTAGGGCCGAGGAGGAGCTGGGCGCACAGGCCGCGCCTGACTACTGGTTGGTGCTCGTCTGGATCCGGCTGAACCGTTCCACCTGTGTCGGCGGACCGTCGGTGTCCGGCGGTGGCAGTACCAGATCGACGCCGTCGATGACCCGGATGACGTTATGGGTCTGTCGGTCGAAGTTGAGCGTTCCGTGCTGGAAGTTCTGCACGATCCACTCGGGTTCGGCGATCTCGCCACTGGTCGGCAGGCCGAGCGCGCTGCGCTCGAAGCCGAGCGATCCCCAGGCCTGGTAGATCGCACCGGTGAGCGGCTGGGCGCCGGTCTCCGGCGACCAGTACATCGCTCCGCGCTCGAAGGTTGCGTAGCGCGCAGCCCCGTCAGCCGCGGCCTCCGGTGAGGTCGGGTTGCCGAGCGGACTCACCGGGCCGCCCTCGTCCTCCCACCGGGTCAAGATGGCGCCGCCGCGCAGGGCGTCGGTCGCATCCGGCGGACGGTTGAATCCCGCTGCTATCTCCCGGATCTGATCCAAGGCCGCATACCCCGCAATGCCGGGGCATTCGGTATTGCCGACGTCGCGGTGGGCGAAGATCTCCGGCAGCGTCACCGTCCGGCCGCCGGGGATGACGGTGTACGCGCCGCCGGCCGAGGTCAGCGGCACCGATCCGAGCGGGTTGACATGGTCGAGGTTCAGTCGCCATCCGAGCAGCCGCCCGACCGTCTTGATGGTGACCTCCGGCGGCGCGACGTCTTCGAAATTGCCGATCATCGACACGCCCCACACATCCCGGTTGAACCCGCCGGTGTGAGAACCCATGACGTCCTTGGTGATGCCGCCGGCCCGGCCCTCGAAGACCTGGCCGTATCTGTCCACCAGGGCGTTGTAGGCGATGTCGCACCAGCCCAGCGTCATCGTGTGATAGGCGAATATGGACCGGACGATCGACGCGGAATCCTCAGGGGCGTAGTCGTTTCCGGTCGCGGTGTGATGCACGACCGCAGCTCGGACCGAATTGCCGTAGGACGGGCCACCGCATCGCGAGCCGCTCCCGGCGCCCCACTGGGTACGGCTGATGATGTTGGGCGGCTGACCCGGACCCAGTGTCGCCGTCGGCGGGGCCCACTGGTTGTCCACCGGCGCCTTCGGCGGGGTGATCAGGACCGCCGACATGGTCTGGGACAGCGACGCCTCGGCGTTGGCCGGCACGTAGCCGAGGTCCCGGCCCGCGTCCAGGCCGCTGTCCGGGGGTGCGGTGGTGACGGGCGCGTTGTCCGGCCGGGTCACCGCGATCTGGACGGCAGTGGTGTCGCCGACGTACACGGGGTCGGTGCCGCGCGTCCCGGCGTCTTCGGTGACGTGCATTTCGTGAGCCTCGTACCAGGGCCCCCAGGATCCGTCCGGTTGCTTGGCCCGGACCCGGGCCGAGGTGCCGGACAAGTCGCTGCCGGTCAACGCGACCATCGAGAACGGGGTGTCCTGACTGATCTCCCGGACCGTCTCGCCGCCGCCCACACCGGTCAGCGGTTGCTGGGTCAGGACGGTGTCATCGGCGCTGGGCACGTGCTGGCGATCGGGCATCCCGACGGCCAACGGCACCATGACCACTGTCGCCGCGATAGCGGTGAGCAGGATCGTCGGTGCTGGACGACGGCGGGACAACACAAGGCGATGTTACGTATGAGTCAGGTGATGCCAGCGTTTCGACACGGACTATTGATAATCCTGTGAAAGGTGGGAATGCAACGGCACCGCAGGGCGGATACCCCTGCGGTGCCGTTTTGGTGCAGGCTTGCCGGTTTAGCCGGCTGCGGCCGCGGCCTCGGCCGCCGGAACGGCCGCCGCGGGAGCGGCTGCCGCAGCCGCCGATGCGCCCTGGATGGCCTGGGTGATACCCGGCATCACGACGCCCTTGAGCAGGTCGATCGCCTGGCCGACGCCGAGCTGATTGGCCGCGCTGCTGAGGTCGCTGATGATGCCGCCGGACGAGGCGGCCGGCGCGATGGTGCCCGGCAGGCCCAGCGACGGATCGCCGAGGATCGGGTACGTGCCCGCGATCGGGCCCAGCGGGGCGCTGATCGGAGTCTCGGTGGGCAGACCGATCCCGGTCAGGCCGGGCGTCGTCAGGCCGGGTGCAGTCAGACCGGGGGTCGCGCCGACCTGCGGCGTGGTGAGGCCGGGCGCCGTCAGTCCGGGGGTGGTCAGCGCCGGGTCAGTGAGACCCGGCGTCGCCGCGGCCGCGCTCGGGGTGGTCAGACCCGGGGTGGTCAGACCCGGCGTGGTCAGGCCCGGAGTGGTCAGACCGGGAGTCGTCAGGCCCGGAGTGGTGAGGCCCGGGGTGGTGAGGCCGGGCGTGGTGAGGCCGGGCGTGGTCAGACCGGGGGTAGCCGCGGCCGCACTCGGCGTGGTCAGACCGGGAGTCGTCAGCGCCGGCGTGGTCAGGCCCGGGGTGGTGAGCGCCGGTGTGGTCAGACCGGGCGCCGTCAGCGCCGGACTGGTCAGCGACGGAGTCGTCAGCGCCGGTCCGGTCTGCACCGGCTGCGCGCCGGCCGGGCTCAGGCCTGTCGGCAGCGGCGGGAGGTTGATCCCGAACTGCGACAGACCCGCCTGAAGCGCGGACAGGATCTCGTTGGGCAGATCGGTGACGACCGCGGCCTGGGTGAAGTCCCGGTGCTCGGCGGCATGGCCGCCTGAGGTCAGCTCGATGACACCGAGCGCCGCGAACGGGCTTGCGACAGCAAGGGCGGCGACCGCGCTCATGGCTGTCGAGATCTTGCGTCGACGTTGGTTCGGCACGGGAGTCTCCTCTTATCTGCGACTAGAAGGGCCTTTCGTCGGGCCCCATCGCCGGCCTCGATTCCGGCGGTGTGCCGGGCTCGGAGCTGACGTGTTCTGATGTTAAAGCTGAGGTTTCTGAGACTGGAGTGGTGATGCTGAATCGTGAGCTAATCGCGACATTGACTTCGGCTGCTGCGTGGGCGTTTTCACCCGACTTTCTGCGGGTCGCACCGGTTCGCCGCGCGGTTGCCGGGCCTCGGGTCGGATAACCTGACTGGCGATGAGTTCACTTGATTCCCGGGTCCCGCCCACCGGTTCTGAGCCCGGGGACTTCGACCTCTTCGTCGTCGGCTCAGGGTTCTTCGGACTGACGATCGCCGAGCGGGTCGCCACCCAACTCGGCAAGCGCGTTCTGGTCATCGAGCGACGCGGGCACATCGGCGGCAACGCCTACTCCGAACCCGAACCCGAGACCGGCATCGAGGTCCACCGCTACGGTGCGCACCTCTTCCACACCTCCAACACCCGGGTGTGGGACTACGTGCGCCAGTTCACCGACTTCACCGGTTATCAGCACCGGGTGTTCGCCATGCACGGCGGCCAGGCCTACCAGTTCCCGATGGGGCTCGGTCTGGTGGCGCAGTTCTTCGGCCGGTACTACAGCCCCGATGAGGCGCGCGCACTGATCGCCGAGCAGGCGGCCGAGATCGACACCGCCGACGCGCAGAACCTCGAGGAGAAGGCGATCTCGCTGATCGGGCGCCCGCTCTACGAGGCGTTCGTCAAGGACTACACCGCCAAGCAGTGGCAGACCGATCCCAAGGAACTCCCGGCCTCGACCATCAGCCGGCTCCCGGTCCGTTACAGCTTCGACAACCGCTACTTCAACGACACCTATGAAGGCCTGCCCGTCGACGGTTACACGGCGTGGCTGGAGAACATGGCGGCCGACGAGCGGATCACGGTCCGGTTGAACACGGACTGGTTCGACGTCCGTGACGGTCTGCGGGCCGCCAGCCCGGACGCCCCGGTGATCTACACCGGTCCGCTGGACCGCTACTTCGATTACACCGAAGGCCGACTCGGCTGGCGCACACTGGATTTCGACGTCGAGGTCCTCCCCACCGGCGACTTCCAGGGCACCCCGGTGATGAACTACAACGACGCCGACGTCCCGTACACCCGGATCCACGAATTCCGGCACTTCCATCCGGAGCGGGAGTACCCGGCCGACAAGACCGTCATCATGCGGGAGTATTCCCGGTTCGCCGAGTCCGACGATGAGCCGTACTACCCGATCAACACCGAGACCGACCGTGAGGTGCTGGCCGCCTACCGCGGCCGTGCCAAGGCCGAGACGGCCGGCGCAGGAGTTCTGTTCGGCGGCAGGCTGGGCACCTACCAGTACCTCGATATGCACATGGCCATCGCCAGCGCGCTGAACATGTACGACAACGTCCTGGCGCCGCATCTGCGCGACGGTGCGCCGCTGACGGGCGACGAAGCCGATGAAAGCAGCAGAGCATGAGTGAAATTCCGTCGGGGCCGATTCCAGCCGGCCAGACCCGCGCGGTGAGTCTGCTCGCCCGGGTGATCCTGCCCCGCCCGGGTGAGTCGCTCGACGTCCGCAAGCTCTACATCGTCGAGTCCGACACCAACGCCCGGCGCGCCCACGCGGCCACCCGCACGGCACTGCAGATCGGCGCCGAGTCCGAGGTTTCGTTCGCGACCTACTTCAACGCCTTCCCGGCGAGCTACTGGCGTCGCTGGTCGACCCTGACCTCGGTGGTGCTCCGCGTCGAACTGACCGGCAACGCCCGCATCGACGTGTACCGGTCGAAGGCGAATGCGGCGCGAATCAGTGTGGGCGGCACCGAGGTCGTCAGTCCGGACGCCAACACTCCTGCCACAGCGGAGTTCGAGGTCGAACTCGAGCCGTTCGAGGACGGCGGCTGGATCTGGTTCGACATCACCACCGACACCGAGACCGAGATGCACAGCGCCGGCTGGTACGCGCCGGTCCCCGCGCCCGGCCGGGCCGATATCGCGGTGGGAATCCCGACCTTCAACCGTCCGGCCGACTGTGTCAACGCTCTTCATGCGTTGATCTCCGATCCCTTGGTCGACGAGGTGATCGGCGCGGTCATCGTCGTGGATCAGGGCACCGACAAGTCGGTCGATCACCCCGGCTTCGCCGAGGCGGCCGCAGCACTCGGCGATCGGTTGTCGGTACATCATCAGGGCAACCTCGGTGGCTCCGGTGGCTACAGCCGGGTGATGTACGAGGCACTGAAAAACACTGTCTGCGAACAGATCCTGTTCATGGACGACGACATCTGCATCGAACCGGATTCGATCCTGCGGGCCCTGGCGCTGAGCCGCTTCGCCAAGCAGCCCACGCTCATCGGCGGCCAGATGCTGAACCTGCAGGAGCCGTCGCATCTGCACGTCATGGGTGAGGTGGTCAACCGGGCCAATTTCATGTGGACCAACGCCCCGTTCACGGAATACGACCACGACTTCGCCAAGTACCCGCTCAACAGCGATGACGAATCCGGCCGCAGCGCACTGCTGCACCGGCGCATCGACGTCGACTACAACGGCTGGTGGATGTGCATGATCCCGCGCCGGGTCGCCGAGGAACTGGGCCAGCCACTGCCGCTGTTCATCAAGTGGGACGACGCCGATTACGGTCTGCGTGCCGGCGAACACGGCTATCCCACGGTCACCATGCCCGGCACCGCGATCTGGCATATGGCGTGGAGTGACAAGGACGACGCCATCGACTGGCAGGCCTACTTCCACCTGCGCAACCGGTTGGTGGTGTCCGCTCTGCACTGGGATGCGCCGGTGCGTGGCCTGTTGATGAGCTCCATCAAAGCGACGCTGAAACACCTTCTCTGCCTTGAGTATTCGACGGTCGCAATCCAGAACAAGGCGATCGACGACTTCCTTGCCGGCCCGGAGCACATCTTCTCCATCCTGGAATCCGCGCTGCCCGAGATCCGGGCGATGCGCAAGGAATTCCCCGATGCCGTGGTGCTGCCCGGCGCGACAGCACTGCCCGCCGCCAGCGGCCGGACCAAGGTGCACAAGCCGCCGGTGGCGCTGCCCGTCATCGGTTTCCGGCTGGCCCGCGGGGTGATCCACCAGCTCCGCAAGGAGGATCCGGAGAACCATTCGCGGCCGCAGCTCAACGTCGCCACCCAGGACGCCCGGTGGTTCCTGCTCTGCAACGTCGATGGCGTGACAGTCACCACCGCCGACGGCCGCGGTGTGGTCTACCGGCAGCGCGACAGGGCCAAGATGTTCGGTCTGCTGCGCGCATCGCTGCGCCGGCACATGGAGCTGGCGCGCCGGTACGACCACCTGCGAAGGGTCTACCGCGAGGCACTGCCGGTGCTGTCCAGCAAGCAGAAGTGGGAGACCGTCCTGCCGGTCGCCGAGTCAGCGGCAGTCAAATCCCCGGCAGCGAATGTCTAGCCCGGAACCGGTTGCCGGCCCGCCGACCGGTGAGGTCGCGGCACTGGTCGCAGTGCAGTCCAAGCTGGCCACGCCGGAGGTCCTGACGGTGACGCGGGCCATGTCGCATTTCGGTGAACACGCCGCAGGCTGGGTGGCGCTGTCCGGCATCGGCGCACTGCTGGCCCCGAGCCGGCGTCGCGACTGGCTGCTGGTCGGTGTCGGCGCCGTGGCCGCGCACGCGGCCGCGATCGCCATCAAACTCGTCGTCCGGCGTAAGCGGCCGCACCACCCGGATATCGCGGTCAACGTGGGCACCCCGAGCGCCCTGAGCTTTCCGTCGGCACACGCGACGTCGAGTACCGCCGCGGCTATGCTGCTGTGCCGGGCCACCCGCTCACCGCTACCACTGGCGATCGTTCCGCTGATGGCGCTCTCGCGGCTGGTGCTCGGCGTGCACTACCCCAGTGATGTGCTCGCCGGTATCGCCGTCGGAGCCACGGTTGCCAGGGTCACCGCCCGCCTCGGTAAGGAGACGAACAGTGAGTGAGGCCAAGGTCGCCGGTCCGCCGAGCAACCTCTTCGCCGGCATCGTCAAGGCGATCCGCCCGAAGCAGTGGGTCAAGAATCTTCTGGTCTTCGCGGCGCCACTGGCGGCCTGGGGCCACGAGGGCACCTACGACTACCGCCGGGTGCTGATCCAGGTCTCCATCGCGTTCATCGTCTTCAGCCTGGCCGCCTCGTCGATCTATCTGGTCAACGACGCCCGTGATGTCGAGGCCGATCGGGCGCACCCGACCAAGCGGTACCGCCCGATCGCGGCCGGAGTGCTCCCGGTGCCGATGGCCTACGGTCTTGCCGCCGCGCTGGCGGTGGCCTCGCTGGCCATCGGCTGGTGGGTCAAACCGCAACTGGCCGTGGTGATGGCGGTCTATCTGGTCATTCAGCTGGCCTACTGCTTCGGCTTGAAACATCAAGCGGTGCTTGACATCTGCATCGTGTCCTCGGGATTCCTGATCCGCGCGATCGCCGGTGGCGTTGCCGCCGGCATCCCGCTGTCGCAGTGGTTCCTGCTTGTGATGGCCTTCGGCTCGCTGTTCATGGCGGCCGGCAAGCGCTACGCCGAACTGCAACTCGCCGAGCGCACCGGCGCCAAGATCCGCAAGTCGCTGGAGAGCTACACCAGCACCTATCTGCGTTTCGTGTGGACGCTGTCGGCCACCGCCGTGGTGCTCTCCTACGGACTGTGGGCGTTCGAGCGGGACGGCGGCAAGGGGTCCTGGTTCGTCATCTCGATGGTCCCGTTCACCGTGGCGATCCTTCGATACGCCGTCGACGTCGACGGCGGCCTGGCCGGAGAGCCGGAGGAGATCGCCCTACGCGACCGCGTGCTACAGATGCTGGCGCTGGCCTGGATCGGAACCGTCGTTGCCGCCGTCATCCTCGCTTAATTCGACCGGTCTGGCTTCAACGGGTCTGGGCCGGACCGTCCCGTACACCGTCTTCACCCGGATCAGCCTCTGGGTCACCGTGGCCGTGGTGTCCGGGCTGTGGACCTGGGGCATCTGGCAGCGGCGCTGGATCGCCGATGACGGACTCATCGTGCTGCGCACCATCCGGAATCTGCTGGCGGGCAACGGCCCGGTCTTCAACGCCGGGGAACGGGTGGAGTCCAACACCTCCGCCGCGTGGACCTACCTGGTCTACCTCGGCAGCCTGATCGGCGGCCCGCTGCGACTGGAGTACGTGGCACTGGCGCTCGCCCTGATGCTGAGCATCGCCGGAGTGGCGATGGTCATGCTCGGCACAGCCCGGCTGTGGGCCCCCGCGCTGAACGGCCGGAAGGCCTTGATGCTCCCGGCCGGTGCGCTGGTGTACATCGCCGTTCCGCCGGCCCGCGACTTCGCGACCTCCGGTCTGGAGAACGGTCTGGTGACGGCCTGGCTCGGCCTGCTGTGGTGGATGTTGGTGTGCTGGGCGCAGTCTCGTGTGCCGGAGCCCGGCGGGGCGGAGCGGCCCCGGCCGTGGTTCACCGCGGCGCTGGCGTTCGTGGCCGGCCTGAGTGTCATGGTGCGTCCCGAACTCGCGCTGATCGGTGGTGTGGCGCTGCTGATGATGCTGGCCGCCGCGCCGGGCTGGCGGATCCGCGTCCTGATCGTGCTCGCCGGCGGTCTGCTGCCGGTCGGCTATCAGATCTTCCGGATGGGTTACTACGGACTGCTGGTGCCGCAGACGGCGTTGGCCAAGGACGCCTCCGGCAGCAAGTGGGGTCAGGGGTTCACCTACCTGGAGAACTTCGCCAGGCCGTATGCGCTGTGGATTCCCGCACTGCTGCTGATCGCTTTCGGTGTGGTGCTGCTGGCGGGGCGCTCGGACACATCGCAGGGCCGCGGCGCCGGTCTGGCTGCTCGCGTGCGCAGTCCGCGCGGGATCGTCGTTTTCATCACCCTCAGCGGGATGTTGCAGGCCCTCTACTGGATCCGCCAGGGCGGTGACTTCATGCACGGCCGAGTGCTTCTCGCCCCGCTGTTCTGTCTGCTCGCCCCGGTCTCGGTGATCCCACTGGCCGTGGGTGAGGGCAGTTGGTTCGACCGGGCGAAGGGGCAGTTGCCGGCCGGACTGACCGCCGCATTGTGGCTCGCGCTGGCGGGCTGGGCGCTGTGGGCGGCGAACTCGCCGGGGATGGGATCGGACGCCACCCGGGTCAGCTATTCCGGAATCGTCGACGAGCGCCGGTTCTATTCGCAGGCCACCGGCCACGCCCACCCGCTGACCGCGGCGGACTACCTCGACTACCCACGGATGCGCGCGGTGCTGGTGGCCATCAACAACACCCCCGACGGGGCGCTGCTGTTGCCGTCGGGCAACTATGACGTGTGGGACGTGGTGCCGGCGCTGCCGCCACCGCCGCCGCCCCCCGGCGTGTCGATGGACTCCTGGCGGCGCCAGATCGTCCCGCACACAGTCTTTTTCACCAATCTCGGCATGGTCGGGATGAACGTGGGACTCGACACCAGGGTCATCGACCAGATCGGCCTGGCCAACCCGATCGCCGCGCACACCGCCCGACTGGAGGACGCGCGCATCGGTCACGACAAGAACCTGTTCCCGGACTGGGCGGTCGCCGAGGGGCCGTGGCTCAAGAAGCGCCCCTACGTTCCGCCCTACCTCGACGAGGGCTGGATCAAGGAGGCCGGGGTGGCGTTGGGCTGTCCGGCGACCGCGGAGATGCTCAAATCCATCCGCGAGCCGATGACCCTGCCCCGGTTCATCGGAAACCTGCACCATGCCCTGGAGTTCACCGGTTACCGCATCGACCGGGTTCCGGAGTACGACCTGCTGCGCTGCGGTCTCGAGAGCCCACCGGCCGAAACTCCGGCGTACACCGGCCTGCCGGCGACGGGCCCGTAGCGGTGTAACGGTCCCGGCCCGCAGCGCCGATACACGGTTTGCGCGCGGGGGGTCGGCCTTGTTTGACTTCCGGGGTTTGACTTCCGGGGTTTGACGTCCCGGGCGCCGGACCGCCGAGATCGGCTGGGTGCGCAATAAACCAAAAGGATGGGACCTTTCGGATGGGTATGAATTACGTCAAGAAGCTGCGCGGCACCCGGTTGCAGGGATCCGGGCTGCGCCGGGCCGTGGCGGCCGCAGCCGCCGCCGCCGTGCTGCCCGGACTGGTCGGACTCGCCGGCGGTTCGGCGACGGCGGGTGCGTTCTCCCGGCCGGGTCTGCCGGTGGAGTACCTCGACGTCCCGTCGGCGGCCATGGGCCGCAACATCCGGATCCAGTTCCAGAGCGGCGGCGCCAACTCGCCGGCGGTCTACATGCTCGACGGACTGCGCGCGCAGGAGGACTTCAGCGGCTGGGACATCAACACCCCGGCGTTCGAGTGGTACCTGGACTCCGGACTGTCGATGGTCATGCCGGTCGGCGGCCAGTCCAGCTTCTACAGCGACTGGTACAAGCCGGCGTGCGGCAAAGCCGGCTGCACCACCTACAAGTGGGAGACCTTCCTGACCGGTGAGCTGCCGGGCTGGCTGGCCGCCAACCGTCAGGTCAAGCCGACCGGCAGCGCTGCGGTCGGGCTCTCGATGGCGGGCTCGGCCGCGCTGACCCTGGCTGTCTGGCATCCCCAGCAGTTCCCGTACGCGGCCTCGCTGTCCGGCTTCCTGAACCTCTCCGAGGGCTGGTGGCCGATGATGGTCGGGATGGCGATGGGCGACGCCGGCGGTTTCAAGCCCGAGGACATGTGGGGACCGGGCGGTAACGAGACCTGGAAGCGCAACGACCCGATGGTCAACATCAAGACGCTGATCGCCAACAACACCCGCATCTGGATCTACTGCGGAGACGGCAAGCAGTCCGACCTCGACGCCGGAGCCAGCGCCGGGAACCTGTTCAACGCGAAGTTCCTGGAAGGGTTCACGCTGCGGACCAACAAGACCTTCCGGGACACCTACCTGGCCGGCGGCGGCACCAACGGGGTGTTCAACTTTCCGGCCAACGGCACGCACAGCTGGGGTTACTGGGGCCAGCAGGTACAGGCCATGAAGCCCGATATCCAGCGGGTGCTGGGCGCGACCCCGCAACCTTCCCCGGCTGCACCGGTTGCGGCCCCGGCGAACTGATCAGCGTCAATACCGGAAAAGACGACCGGCGGTTGTGGTTCACTACGGACGGACTGTGACGTGAGCCGGCTAGGAGCGATCAGGTGAAATTCTTCCGCGCGTTGTGTGCTGCGCTTGTGGTTCTGGGAACCTGGACCGCTTCGGCGCCCTCCGCCGCAGCCGCGGGAGTCGAGTACCTGATGGTTCCGTCCGCCGCGATGGGCCGCGACATCCCGGTGGCCTTCCAGGGCGGCGGCCCGCACGCGGTCGTGCTGCTCGACGCGTTCAACGCCGCCCCCGACGTCAGCAACTGGGTCAAGTTCGGCAACGCGATGAACACCCTGGCCGGTTCCGGCCTGTCGGTGGCCGCCCCGGCCGGCGGCGCGTACAGCATGTACACCAACTGGGAACTCGACGGCAGCAAGCAGTGGGAGACCTTCCTCTCCGACGAACTGCCGAACTGGCTGGCCGCCAACAAGGGTCTGGCGCCCAGCGGGCACGCGATCGTCGGCGCCGCGCAGGGCGGCACCGCCGCGCTGACCATGGCCGCCTTCCACCCGGACCGCTACCGCTACGCCGGATCGCTGTCGGGCTTCCTGACCCCGTCGGACACCTTCAGCAACGGCGTGATCTCGGCCGGCATCAATGAGAGCGGCGGCAACATCGATGCGATGTGGGGCGCCCCGCAGCTGGGCCGGTGGAAGTTCCACGATCCCAACGTCCACGTTCAGCTACTGGTCGACAACAACACCCGGCTGTGGTTGTTCAGCCCGCAGAACAACACCTGCAGTGATCCGGCCGCGATGATCGGCCGCTGCGATATCGCCCAGGGCAGCAACCGCACGTTCTACGCGCACTACCGGGCCACCCGTGGCCGCAACGGGCACTTCGACTTCCCGGCCGGCGGAAACCACGACTGGGGCGCCTGGTCCGGGCAGCTCGGAGCGATGGCCGGCGATATCGCGGCGGCCATCAAATAGCTAACCGGTCGCTGTTGAACCGTTAGCCATCCGCAACCGCGCAGACGCTGGCAACCGCCGTAAAGGCTGTACTGTGGATTCGTGCAACTCGGCGAGGGCGGTTCGCTCAGCAAACGCTCAGGGTGGTTGCTGGCCGGGGTGATGGCCCCGGCTGCGTACCTGATCACGGCGTGTGGATCGGGCGCGGACCTGATGAGCAACGTCGCACTTCCCACCCAGCAGGCCGAGGATTTCGTCGACGGCGTCGGCCTGCCGTCGCCGTCGGAGAGTGTCACCGGGACGGGACGGCTCGACCTGACGTCCCCGCAACGCGAATACCTCGATGCGCTGTTGTCCGCCGGGATCCATCCGTCCAGTGAGCTTCGCGCCTTGAGCATCGGCTCCTACGTCTGCCAGGCGCGCGCCGCCAGGCAGAACGAGCAGGCCGTCTGGGAGTACGTCGCGCCGATGGTGCGCAGCGACGTCGCCGACGCCCAGGCCGCCACACCACAGGCGCCCGCGGCCGTCCCGGCCGATGTGGCCATCGCCGGTTACATCCGCATCGCCTCGGAGCGACTCTGCTAAGTGATGGCCCGTAAGACCCGAGCGAACAACCGGCCCAAACCGCGGCCGGACAACCGTCGCAGACGCCACCGCATCCTCGCGCTGATCGCCGCCGCGGCGGTGGCCGTCGTCGTCGCACTGGTGGTGGCCATCATCGTGATCGTCGTCCGGCGCCCGTCGCCGTCGACCACCGCCATCCCGCCCACGGCGGTTCCCCCCACCAGCCAGCCGGGCCGCAAGCCCAGGCCGGCGTTCCAGGATGCCAGCTGTCCCGATGTCGCGATGTACGCCATTCCCGGAACCTGGGAGTCGTCCCCGACCGATGACCCGCTGAACCCGGGCCAGTTCCCAATTGCGTTGCTGCTCAATGTGTCCCGCCCGATCCAGCAGCAATTCGGCGCCGACCGGGTGCAGGTCTACACGGTGCCGTACACCGCCCAGTTCCATAATCCGCTGTCATCGGACAAGCAGATGTCCTACAACGACAGCCGGGCCGAGGGCAGCGCCGCGACGGTGCGGGCCATGACCGAGATGAACGAGCGCTGCCCGCTGACCGGTTACGTGATCGTCGGCTTCTCCCAGGGCGCGGTGATCGCCGGCGACCTGGCCAGCGATATCGGCAACGGCCGCGGACCGGTGGACGAGGATCTTGTGCTCGGCGTCACCTTGATCGCCGACGGTCGCCGTCAGCCGGACGTCGGGCAGGACGTCGGCCCGATTGCTCCGGGCCAGGGTGCCGAGGTCACCCTGCGCGAGGTCCCGACGCTTTCAGCTCTCGGTCTGACGATGAGCGGTGCGCGACCCGGCGGGTTCGGTGCGCTGAACAACCGCACCTTCGAGATCTGCGCCCCGGGAGACCTGATCTGCTCGGCGCCTCAGTCGGCGTTCAACATCGCCAACCTGCCGCGCACTCTCGAGGTGCTCACCGCGGGGGCCGGCCAGCCCATCCATGCCATGTACAACACCCCCGAGTTCTGGAATCTCGACGGCCAGACGGCGACGATGTGGGCTCTGAATTGGGCTCGCGGCGTGATCGAGAACGCCCCACACCCGCCGCACGGCTGAATCCCGGGCTCGGTCCCGGAAAAAACCTGTCCGAAGTCCGGCGATCCGATTTGGTCCGGGCCGCTAGTGGCACTAACATTAAGAGATATTTAAGAGTTGTGAACTCGAGTCAGGCAGTGGCCTCCGACTCCTGCCGGACCTGACTGCGGCCACCGGATTCTCGGTACGATCTGTGCGGCTGCGGACCCTGGGGCCGGGCCCCCGGGCCGGTGGCTCACGGGCCACGAACCAGGGCAATCGGTGGCGCGCCGTCGAGGCTGCTGCACCGGCACGACCAGACGCATGAGTGTTCTGACAGGAGAGTGGTATGCCGTTCCATAACCCGTTCATCAAGGACGGACGGATCACCTTCCCCGAGGGCGCCAGCCTGGTGAAGCACGTCGAACGCTGGGCCAGGGTCCGCGGCGACAAGCCGGCCTACCGGTTCCTCGACTTCTCCACCGAACGCGACGGCGTCGCCAAAATTCTGACCTGGGCCGAATTCGGCGCCCGCAACCGCGCGTTGGGCGCCCGTCTGCAGCAGGTCACCGAGCCCGGCGACCGGGTCGCGATCCTGTGTCCGCAGAACCTCGAGTACCTCGTCGCGTTCTTCGGCACGCTGTACTCCGGCCGGATCGCGGTGCCGCTGTTCGACCCGTCCGAGCCGGGTCACGTCGGCCGTCTGCACGCGGTGCTCGACGACTGCCAGCCGTCGGCGATCCTGACCACGACCGAAGCCGCCGAGGGCGTGCGCAAGTTCTTCCGCAGCCGACCGGCCAAGGAGCGTCCGCGCGTCATCGCCGTCGACGCCATTCCGGATGAGGTCGGCGCGACGTGGGACTACAACACCGTCGTCCTCGAGGACACCATCGCCTACCTGCAATACACCTCGGGTTCCACCCGGATCCCCAGCGGCGTCCAGATCACCCACCAGAACCTGGCCGCCAACGTCGTCCAGGTGATCGAGGCGCTCGAAGGCGAGGAAGCCGACCGGGGTGTGTCCTGGCTGCCGTTCTTCCACGACATGGGTCTGGTCACCGCCCTGCTGCCCTCGCTGATCGGCCACTACTTCACCTTCATGACGCCGGCCGCGTTCGTCCGCCGCCCGATCCGCTGGATGCGCGAACTCTCGCGGCAGCCCGGCGACACCGGCGGCACCATCTCGGTGGCGCCCAACTTCGCCTTCGATCACGCCGCGGCCCGCGGTCTGCCGAAGGACGACGAGGAGCCGCTGGATCTGTCGTGCGTCAAGGCGATCCTGAACGGCAGTGAGCCGATCTCGGCGGCCACCGTGCGCCGTTTCAACGAGGCGTTCGGCCCGTTCGGCTTCGACCGCAAGGCGATCAAGCCGTCCTACGGCCTGGCCGAGGCGACGCTGTTCGTCTCCACCACGCCGTCCACCGAAGAGCCGACGATCATCTCCGTCGACCGCGACGAACTCAACGCCGGCCGGTTCGTGCAGGTGCCCGACGACTCCCCGAAGGCGGTTGCACAGGCCGGCGCCGGCAAGGTCGGCGTCGGCGAGTGGGCCGTGATGGTCGACCCCGCCACCGCGTCCGAGGTTCCCGACGGTCACATCGGTGAGATCTGGATCAGCGGAATCAACATGGGCACCGGCTACTGGAACAAGCCGGAGAAGACCGTCGAGACCTTCCAGAACACCCTCAAGTCGCGCACCAGTCCGTCGCACGCCGAGGGTGCGGCCGACGACGCCACCTGGGTGCGCACCGGAGACCTCGGCGCGTACTACAACGGCGAGTTGTTCATCACCGGACGCACCAAGGACCTGGTGATCATCGACGGCCGCAATCACTACCCGCAGGATCTTGAGTACTCCGCACAGGAGGCGTCCAAGGCCGTGCGCACCGGTTTCGCCGCGGCCTTCTCGGTGCCGGCCAACCAGCTTCCCGACGAGGTGTTCGAAGACGCGCATGCGGGTCTCAAGCGCAATCCCGACGACTCCTCCGAGCAATTGGTGATCGTCGCCGAGCGGGCCGCCGGCTCGCACAAGATCGAGCTCAGTCAGGTTGCCGACGCCATCCGAGCGGCCATCGCGGTCCGCCACGGTGTCACCGTGCGCGACGTCCTGCTGACGCCGGCCGGCGCGATCCCGCGCACCTCCAGCGGGAAGATCGGCCGGACCGCATGCCGGGCGGCCTACCTGGACGGCAGTCTGCGGGCCGGGAAGGTCGCCAACGCCTTCCCCGAAGCGGAATAACGAACCGAAGGCCTTATGTCTGAATCAGATTCGCACTCACCCGACGAGATCAATCGGGCCGACGAGGCCGATCAGGCCGACGACCTGATCATCGCTCCCGAGAAGGAGCTGGCGGCGCCGCGTACCGATATGACGGTTCCGGAGATGCGCGAGTGGTTGCGCAACTGGGTGGCCAACTCGACGGGACAGCCCGCCGAAGCGGTCGACGAATCGGTACCCATGGTCGAGCTCGGTCTGTCCTCGCGTGATGCGGTGGCGATGGCCAGTGACATCGAAGACCTCACCGGCGTCACGCTGACCGCGACGGTTGCCTTCCGGCACCCGACCATCGAGGCGCTGGCCACCGTCATCATCGAGGGTGAGCCCGAACCGGAGTTCACCGAAGGCGGCGACGACTGGTCCCGCGACGTCGACGAGGACGTCTACAACATCGCCATCGTCGGCCTGGCCACCCGCTTCCCGGGTGACATGAACACCCCGGACGAGATGTGGCAGGCGCTGCTGGAGGGCCGCGACGCCATCACCGATCTGCCCGAGGGCCGCTGGGCGGAGTTCATGACCGAACCCCGGCTCGCCGAGCGCATCGCCAAGGCCCGCACCCGTGGCGGATATCTGAAGGACCTCAAGGGTTTTGACGCCGAATTCTTCGCTCTGTCGAAGATGGAGGCCGACAACATGGACCCCCAGCAACGGCTCGCGCTCGAGTTGACTTGGGAGGCGCTGGAATTCGCCCGTATCCCGGCCTCCAGCCTGCGCGGCAAGGATGTCGGCGTCTTCGTCGGCAGTTCCACCAATGACTACAGCTATCTCGCGATGATGGATCCGCGGACCGCGCATCCCTACGCCATCACCGGCACCGCGAGTTCGATCATCGCCAACCGGGTCTCCTACTTCTACGACTTCCGCGGTCCGTCGGTGGCGGTCGACACCGCATGCTCCTCGTCGCTGGTAGCGGTTCACGAGGGTATACGGGCACTACGGTCCGGCGAGGCCGATCTGGTGCTGGCCGGCGGCGTGAACGCCCTTGTCACACCGGCGGTCACACTCGGCTTCGACGAGGTCGGCGGCGTGCTCGCGCCCGACGGCCGGATCAAGTCGTTCAGCGCCGACGCCGACGGCTACGCCCGGTCCGAGGGCGGCGGCATGGTGGTGCTCAAGCGCCTCGCTGACGCCCGTCGCGACGGCGACGACATCATCGCGATCATCGCCGGCAGCGCGATCAATCACGACGGCCGCTCCAACGGCATGCTGGCGCCGAATCCCGACGCGCAGGCCGAGGTGCTGCGCAAGGCCTACCACGACGCCGGTGTCGACCCGCGCACCGTCGACTACATCGAGGCGCACGGCACCGGCACCATCCTGGGTGATCCGATCGAGGCCGACGCACTGGGCCGGGTGGTCGGCCGCGGCCGCGCCGCGGACCGGCCCGCACTGCTGGGTGCGGTGAAATCCAATGTGGGACATCTGGAATCGGCTGCCGGATCGGCAAGCCTGGCCAAGGTGGCGCTGTCGCTGCAGCGTGGCCAGATTCCGCCGTCGATCAACTACTCCGGACCCAACCCGTACATCGACTTCGACGGCGTCCACCTCAAGGTTGCCGACGTCGCCACTGAATGGCCGCGTTACAGCGGGCATGCCATCGCCGGTGTCTCCGGATTCGGTTTCGGCGGCGCCAACGCGCACCTGGTTGTGCGCGAGGTGCTGCCCGAGGATCTGGTCGAGCCGGAGTCCGAGCCCGATGTCGTTGCCGCACCGGAGCATTCGGGAGCCAACGCCGTCTATGTCGGCGGAGTCCTAGTCGAGGACGACGAGGATGACGAGGACGACGCGGCTCCCGCTGAGCGCGACTTCGACTACGAGTACGGCGGTTACGACGACGACGCCGAACCCGAACTTCCCGGCCTGACCGATGAGGCGCTGCGACTGATCGAGGTGGCGCGCGAGGAGCTCGAGCTCGAAGAGTTGCCGGCTCCGGTTGTGCCTTTGGCGGTATCCGGCTTCCTGACCTCGCGCAAGCGGGCCGCCGCGGCGGAACTGGCGGACTGGATCGAGAGCCCGGAGGGTCGCGCTTCCGCACTGGAGTCGATCGGCCGGGCGCTGTCCCGGCGCAACCACGGCCGTTCACGCGCCGTGGTGATGGCCCACGATCACGACGAGGCGATCAAGGGACTGCGCGCCATCGCCGATGGCAAGCAGAGCCCACTGGTTTACGCCGCCGACGGACCGGTGAGTAACGGCCCGGTGTGGGTGCTGGCCGGATTCGGCGCCCAACACCGCAAGATGGGCAAGAGCCTGTACCTGCGTGACGCGGTGTTCGCCGAGTGGATCAACAAGGTCGACTCGCTCATCCAGGACGAGCGCGGCTACTCGATCGTCGAACTGATCCTTGACGACTCGATCGACTACACCGACGAGACCTGCCAGTACCCGATCGAAGTGGTGCAGCTGGTCATCTTCGCCATCCAGATCGCCCTCGGCGAATTGCTCAAGCACAACGGGGCGAAACCCGCTGCGCTCGTGGGACAGTCCCTTGGCGAGGCGGCTGCGGCCTACTTCGCCGGCGGCCTCTCGCTGGCCGACGCCACCCGAACCATCTGTGCCCGTTCGCATCTGATGGGCGAGGGCGAAGCCATGCTGTTCGGCGAGTACATCCGGCTGATGGCCCTGGTCGAGTATTCGGCCGAGGAGCTCGAGACGGTCTTCTCGGACTTTCCGGGACTCGAGGTCTGCGTCTACGCCGCACCCACCCAGACCGTCATCGGCGGGCCGCCCGCCGAGATCGACGCGATCATCGAGCGGTGCGAGAAAGAGGGCAAGTTCGCCCGCAAGTTCCAGACCAAGGGCGCCAGCCACACCACCCAGATGGACCCGTTGCTCGGTGAGCTGGCGGCGGAGTTGCAGGGCATCACCCCGCACCCGCTGCACATCGGCTACTTCTCCACCGTGCACGAGGGCAGCTACATCCGGCCCGGCCATGAGCCGATCCACGATGTGGACTACTGGAAGAAGGGGCTGCGGCATAGCGTCTACTTCACCCAGGGCATCCGCAACGCGGTGGACAACGGCTACACCACCTTCGTTGAACTGGCGCCGAATCCGGTGGCGCTCATGCAGGTCGGATTGACGACGGCCGCGGCCGGCCTCCACGACGGCCAGCTGATCCCGACGCTGGCCCGCAAGCAGGACGAGGTCGAGTCCATGGTTTCGGCGATGGCTCAGCTCTACGCCTACGGCCACGATCTGGACTTCCGCACCCTGTTCACCCCGTCCTCGGATCCGGCCGATTTCGCCGACATCCCGCGGACCCGGTTCCGGCGCAAGGAGCACTGGCTCAACGCGCAGTTCTCCGCCGACGGGTCGTCGATGATCCCGGGCACCCACGTCGCGATGCCGGACGGCCGCCACGTATGGGAGTACGCCGCTGCGGGCGGAACTGATCTGGCCGCCCTGGTGAAAGCCGCTGCCGCACAGGTGCTTCCGGACGCCACCCTGACCGCCTCCGAGCAGCGGGCGGTACCCGGTGACGGCGCCCGTCTGGTGACCACACTGACCCGCCATCCGGGCGGGGCGTCGGTGCAGGTGCACGCGCGTATCGACGAGTCGTTCACGCTGGTCTATGACGCCATCGTCACCCGGTCGGGATCGGTCTCGGCCCTGCCCGCGGCCGTCGCCGTGGGTGCTGTTGTGGCGCAACCTGTTTCGCCGGCTCCCGAACCCGAGCAGCCCGACGCCGAGGTGCTGCACGACAACCTCGCCGCGGGCGCCGGTGTCGGTGCGGCCCTGGGCAAGTGGTCACCGGATTCCGGGGAGACCGTGCACGACCGGCTCGGCACGATCGTCGGCAGCGCGATGGGCTACGAGCCTGAGGACCTGCCGTGGGAGGTGCCGCTGATCGAACTCGGCCTGGACTCGCTGATGGCCGTGCGGATCAAGAACCGCGTCGAATACGACTTCGACATGCCACCGATCCAGCTGACCGCGGTGCGCGACGCCAGCCTCAACGACGTCAAGGCACTGATCACCTACGCGGTGGAGCACCGCGAAGAGGTGGCGGCATTGCATGAGCACCAGAAGGGCATGACGGCCGAGGAGATCGCCGCCGAACAGGCCAAGATCATGGCCGGCGAGATTTCCCCGGAGCTTGCCGAGAAGCTCGCCGCCAAGCATCCCGAGGCGCACGGCGACGTTCCGCCCCCGCCGACAAACCCGGTCCCACCGCCGCCGACGAACCCGGCAGGGCCGGCCATCCCGCCGCCGCCCACCAACCCTGAGGGCCCGGGTGTTGCGAAGCAGTCCGCGGCCGGCGCCGCGGCGAAGGTGCTGACCCAGCAGGCCGTGACCGACGCGCTGGGCGCCGACGTCCCGCCGCGTGAGGCCGCCGAGCGGGTGACCTTCGCCACCTGGGCGATCGTCACCGGCAAGTCGCCGGGCGGCATCTTCAACGAGCTGCCCAAGATCGACGCTGAGACCGCGACCAAGATCGCCGCGCGCCTCACCGAGCGGTGCGAGGGCACCATCACCGTCGAGCAGGTGCAGGAAGCCACCACCATCGAGCAGTTGGCCACCACGGTGCGCGAGCACCTCGAGGCCGGCGAACTCGACGGATTCGTCCGCACCATCCGGCCCCGCAAGGAAGGGTCCGACCGCATCCCGGTCTTCGTCTTCCACCCGGCCGGCGGTTCGACTGTGGTCTACGAACCGCTGCTCAAGCGGCTCCCGCCGGACACCCCGATGTACGGCTTGGAGCGCGTCGAGGGCTCGATCGAGGAACGTGCCGCCGAGTACGTGCCGAAGCTGATGGAGATCCAGGGCAAGGGCCCGTACATCCTGGCGGGCTGGTCCCTCGGCGGGGTGCTGGCTTACGCCTGCGCGATCGGACTGCGCGACGCCGGCTGTGACGTCCGCTTCGTCGGCCTGATCGACACCGTCCGCGCCGGCGAGGAGATCCCGCAGACCAAGGAGGAGATCCGGGCCCGCTGGGACCGCTACGCACTGTTCGCGCAGCGGACCTTCAACGTCGAGATCCCGGAGATCCCCTACGAGGAACTGGAATCCCTCGACGACGACGGACAGGTGCGCTTCATCCTCAACGCCGTCAAGGACAGCGGGGTCGACATCCCCGGCGGCATCATCGAGCACCAACGCACGTCCTACCTCGACAACCGCGCGATCGACACCGCCAAGATCGAACCGTTCGACGGCCACGTCACGCTCTACATGGCCGACCGGTACCACGACGACGCGATCATGTTCGAGCCGCGCTACGGCACCCGCAAGCCCGACGGCGGCTGGGGCGAGTTCGTCAAGGATCTCGAGGTGGTTCCGATCGGGGGCGAGCACATCCAGGCCATCGACGAGCCGTACATTGCCAAGGTCGGTGCTCATATGAGCGAGGCGATCAACCGGATCCGGAGCGAAGCGACAAAGACGGACCTGAGTCAAGGTGAGGTCAAGTGACGAACAAGTCCACTGCCGAATTGCTGGCCGAGCTGCGCGAAAAGCTTGAGCTGGCAAAGGAACCCGGCGGTGAGGCCGCCGCCGCCAAGCGCGCCAAGCGCGGTGTCCCCAGTGCCCGGGACCGTATTCATGAACTGCTCGACCCGGGCAGCTTCCTGGAGATCGGCGCACTGGCCCGCACTCCCGGGGATCCCAACGCCCTCTACGGCGACGGCGTGGTCTGCGGACACGGCACCATCAACGGCCGCCCGGTCGGCGTCTTCTCCCACGACCAGAGCGTCTTCGGCGGTTCGGTCGGCGAGATGTTCGGCCGCAAGGTCGCCAAGCTGATGGAGTGGGTGGCCATGGTCGGCTGCCCCATCATCGGCATCAACGACTCCGGCGGCGCCCGCATCCAGGACGCCGTCACCTCGTTGGCCTGGTACGCCGAACTCGGCCGCCGCCACGAGTTGCTGTCCGGGGTGGTGCCGCAGATCTCGATCATCCTCGGCAAGTGCGCCGGCGGCGCCGTCTACTCGCCGATCCAGACCGACCTGATCGTCGCGGTGCGCGACCAGGGGTACATGTTCGTCACCGGCCCCGACGTCATCAAGGACGTCACCGGTGAGGACGTCTCCCTCGACGAACTCGGCGGCGCCGACCACCAGGCCCGCTACGGAAACATCCACCAGGTCGTCGACTCCGAGAAGGACGCGTTCCAGTACGTCCGCGATTTCCTGGACTTCCTGCCGTCCAACCACTTCGACGATGCGCCGGTGGTCAACCCGGGCCTGGAGCCGGAGATCACCCCGCACGACCTGGAACTCGACAACCTGGTGCCGGACGCCGACAACATGGCCTACGACATGCACGAGATCCTGATCCGGATCTTCGACGACGGCGACTTCCTCGACGTCGCCGCCCAGGCCGGACAGTCCATCATCACCGGGTTCGCCCGGGTCGACGGCCGGCCGATCGGAGTGATCGCCAACCAGCCGATGCACATGTCCGGAGCCATCGACAACGAGGCATCCGACAAGGCGGCCCGTTTCCTCCGGTTCTGCGATTCGTTCAACCTGCCACTGGTGTTCGTCGTCGACACCCCCGGCTTCCTGCCCGGCGTCGAGCAGGAGAAGAACGGCATCATCAAGCGCGGCGGCCGCTTCCTCTACGCCGTCGTCGAGGCCATGGTGCCGAAGGTGACTCTGACGATCCGCAAGTCCTACGGCGGGGCGTACGCGGTGATGGGCTCCAAGCAGTTGACCGCCGATCTGAACTTCGCCTGGCCCACCGCACGGATCGCCGTCATCGGCGCCGAGGGCGCCGCACAACTTCTGGTCAAGCGGTTCCCGGATCCGACCGCACCCGAGGTGCAGAAGATCCGCGCCGACTTCATCGAGGGCTACAACCTCAACATGGCGATTCCGTACATCGCCGCCGAGCGCGGGTTCATCGACGCGGTGATCCAACCCCACGAAACCCGCCTGTTGCTCCGTAAGTCACTGAGATTGTTGCGGGACAAGCAGACTCAGCGGGTTCAGCGTAAGCACGGACTGATCCCGATCTAACCGATGGCTGAGTCCCGGCTCTACATATTCCCGCACACCGGCGGCTCTGCCGACTTCTACGTACCGTTCGCCAGGGGGTTCACCGGCGGCACCCGATGCGTTGCGGTCCAGTACCCGGGCAAGCGTGCCGGTAAGGATCTGTCGCAGTACACGAGCATCCCTGATCTGGCCGACCGCCTCTGCGCGATGCTCAAGCCGGCAGATCCCCAGCCGGGCCCGGTGGCATTCTTCGGCCACAGCATGGGTGGCCTGCTGGCGTTCGAGGTCGCACTGCGGTTTGAAGCGGCCGGAAATCCCATCGACGCGCTGTTCGTCTCCGCGATCGCGGCCCCGGGCCTGTGGCCCCGCCGGGCCGAACTGGCGGGTTCGGATCAACAGATGCTCAGTCTCGTAGCCGAGGTCACCGGCGCCAATCCGGAATTCCTCAACAACGACCAGTTCGCCGCGACCCTGCTGCCGACGTTGCGCGGTCTCAAAGCGGTGGCGTCCTATGACCCCGAGCCCGAGGCCGTGGTCTCATGCCCGATTCACGCGCTGGTTGCCGAGGACGATGAACTGGCCGACGTCGACACGGTGTCGCCGTGGGAGCGACGCACCTCTGCGGAATTCGATCTCACGAGCTTCCCCGGCGGCCACTTCTACATCAACGACAATCTGCCCCAGCTGTCGCAATGGGTGGAGCAGCGCATCACCGGGCGTCACACCGAACGCAATCCTTAGATTTTCCTGAATTTGCTGGATTTGAATCAGGACGCCGAATAGCAAACCTGTCATTTCGGCCTACTGCCTACCTTTAACAGCACACTGATGCCGGGCAAGGTGGTCGTACGCAAATGGTGTTCCGCCGTCTCCGGCGACGATCAGTGTTAGCTCACATGTCCAGAGGCCCTTTTCGCTGGTAGGATTCGGGCAGTCACACGTCTGGGCTGGGAGAATTCACGATTCTTCTTTCGCTCCGGCGCTCTGCCTGGACCGGCTGATGCCATCGTCCGCCGAACTCGGGGCACGATCCCGCTCGGTTCGCAGAGAAAACGCGAAGGGGCTGTTCCCGTGCCAAGCACCGATATGACGCTTCCCGCTCTCCTGCGCCACCGGGCGACCACGAAGGGAGACACCCAGGCGTTCGCCTTCATGGACGGCGCCATCCTGGGGACCGGCCACCCGGAAAGCCTGACCTGGAGCCAGCTCTACCGGCGGGTGCTGTCGCTGGCCGCTGAACTGCGGAAGACCGCTGCCAAGGGTGATCGGGTGGCGATCCTGGCGCCGCAGGGCCTCGACTTCATCGTCGCGTTCTACGCGACGCTGCAGGCCGGTCTGATCGCGATTCCACTGTCGGTGCCGCTTCTCGGAGTGCACGACCAGCGCGTGGAGGCCGCGTTGGAGGACAGCACTCCGTCGGTGCTGCTGACCACCTCCGCCGCGGTGGCCGACTCGAACAGGTACGCAAAGCCGCGCGGCGGCCGACCGGCACCGACCGTGGTTGAGGTCGACATCATCGACGTCGACGTGACTCGGGAACTCGACGAGACCGACGATTCCCGCCCCGGCCCGGCCTACCTGCAGTACACCTCGGGCTCAACCCGCACCCCGGCCGGCGTGATCGTTTCGCACCAGAACGTGATCAGCAATGTCGAGCAGATCGTGCGCGACTACTTCATCGAGTTCGGCGGCACGGTTCCCGAGGAGACCTCGGTGGTGTCCTGGCTGCCGTTCTTCCACGATCTGGGCCTCATCATGGGCGTCTGCGCACCGTTGGTGACCGGATGCGATGCGGTGCTGTTCAGCCCGCTGGCCTTCCTGACCAAACCCGCGAGCTGGATTCAGCTGATGGCCAAGCACCCGTTGTGCTTCACCGGCGCTCCCAACTTCGCCTTCGAACTGGCCGCCCGCCGCACCGCCGATGCCGATATGGAAGGCCTGGATCTGAGCCGGGTGCACGGCATCCTCAGCGGAGCTGAGCGGGTGCACTACGGCACGGTCAAGCGGTTCATCGACCGCTTCGCCAAGTTCGGTCTCCGGGAGAAGGTCATCCGGCCCTCCTACGGCTTGGCCGAGGCGACGCTGTACGTCGCTTCGCCGCCCATCTCGGACACCGTCCGCACCGCCCGTTTCGACCTGGGACAGTTGGCGGCCGGGATCGCCGAGCGCTGTGCGGCCGCCGACGAGAGCGGCACCGAATTGGTCAGCTACGGCCGGCCGACGGCGTACCCGGTCCGCATCGTCGATCCGGAGACTGGCCTCGAGCAACCCGCCGGCACCATCGGCGAGATCTGGACGCGCGGCGACAACGTCGCGCTGGGTTACTGGCACAAGCCCGAACTGACCGCACAGGTCTTCCGCGGCCGCATCAACAATCCGTCGCCAGGCACGCCGGCCGGGCCCTGGTTGCGCACCGGTGACCTCGGGGTGATCTCCGACGGCGAGTTGTTCATCATGGGCAGGCTCAAGGATCTGCTGATCGTCGACGGCAGCAACCACTACCCCGAGGACATCGAGGCAACTGTCCGCGAGTTCAGCGGGGGGCGGGTCGCCGCCATCTCCGTCGAGGACGAGGCCTCAGAAAACCTGGTGGTCATTGTCGAGATCAAGCCGACTGCGGAATTGGCCGAGGTGAAACACCAAGTCGCCGAGGCGATCTGGAAGGTGCACAATCTGCGCGTCGACGATCTGGTGCTGGTGTCTCCGGGATCCATCCCGATCACCACCAGTGGCAAGATCCGCCGTTCATCGGCCACGGAGCTGTACCGCGACGGCGTGTTCCAACGGATGGACATCACCGTATGACCCAAGCCGGCGATGAGGAGGCAGACCTTCGCCGGTGGCTGATCGGTTACCTCGTCACCACTGTCGGCTGCAGCCCCGACGACATCGACATCGAAGTCCCGTTCAATGAAATGGGCATGGGATCACGCGATGGCGTGGTGCTGGCCGGTGAGCTTTCGGAATTGCTCGGCCGGCCGGTCTCACCGGTCGACATCTGGCAGAACCCGACCATCGCCGCGCTGGCGCACGCGCTGGCCCATCCCGATGCCGAACCCGTCCAGGAAGCCGCGGGTATCGGTGTCGCACTGACTGAACCCATCGCCATCATCGGCCTGGGCTGTCGGCTGCCCGGCGACATCAACGGGCCGGATGACTTGTGGGAGTTCCTGGCGGCGCGCCGCTCGGCAGTCACCGCGGTACCCGATGACCGGTGGCGTGACTTCGACGACGGTTCACCGCAGACCACACAGGCCCTTGCGGCGACGACGCGGTGGGGGTCCTTCCTCTCCGATGTCGCCGGTTTCGATGCCGAGTTCTTCGGGATCACACCGCGCGAAGCGGACTACATCGATCCCCAGCAGCGGCTGATACTCGAGGTGACCGTCGAGGCGCTCGAGCACGCCGGCATCCCGGCGGAATCACTGCAGCGCTCTCAGACCGGGGTATTCGTCGGCGCCTGCGTCAGCGAGTACGGATACCTGGCATCCCGCGACCTCAATCAGATCCAGGCGTGGACCGGAACCGGCGGCGCGCTGAGCATCATCGCCAACCGGCTGTCGTATTTCCTGGACCTGCATGGGCCGTCGCTGACCATCGACACTGCCTGCTCGTCGTCATTGGTCGCGGTTCATCTGGCCTGTCAGAGCCTGCGCACCGGACAATCCGAACTCGCGATCGCCGGCGGGGTGAACATGCTGCTCTCGCCGGTGGTCACCCGCAGCTTCGACCAGGCCGAGGCGATGTCGCCCACCGGCGCATGCCACGCCTTTGATGCGGCGGCCGACGGATTCGTCCGCGGTGAGGGCTGCGGAGTCGTTGTGCTCAAACGGCTTTCCGATGCGGTCCGGGACGGCGATCAGGTTCTTGCCGTCGTCCGGGGGTCGGCGGTCAATCAGGACGGCCGCTCCAATGGGCTGATGGCCCCCAATCCCGCCGCGCAGGCGGCGGTGCTCCGGGCCGCGTGTGCCGACGCCGGGGTGGAACCGGCATCGGTCGACTACGTCGAGGCGCACGGCACCGGCACCCTGCTCGGGGATCCCATCGAAGCCCGCGCGCTCGGTGCGGTCTACGGCCGCGGACGCCGGTCCGATGTCCCGTTGCTGGTGGGTGCGGCCAAGACGAACCTGGGCCATCTCGAGGCCGCCGCGGGCATCGCGGGCCTGATCAAGGCGACGCTCGCGGTGCAACGCGGCGTGATCCCGCCCAATCAGCACTTCGACAACCCCAATCCGCACATCCCGTTCGACGAACTCGGCCTGAAAGTCGCCGACGAGCCGATCGAATGGCCGGCCACCGGTCACCCTCGGTTGGCGGGAGTGTCGTCCTTCGGTTTCGGGGGGACCAACGCGCATGTGGTCCTCGGGCAGGCCCCGCGGGCGCCTCTTCCCGAACCTGTGGCCGCGCCGCCGGTGGCCACGGTCGTCGTCAGCGGGAAAAGCCCGGAGCGTATCGCGGCGACCGCGGCGGTGATCGCCGACTGGATGACCGGAGCGGGTGCAGCGGTACCACTGGCCGACATCGCCCACACGCTCAACCACCACCGCACCCACCACCCGACCTTCGCGACGGTCTGCGCAGCCGATCGCGACGGCGCCGTCGCCGGTCTGCGGGCGCTGGCGGCAGGGGAGCAGGCGGCCGGAGTCGTCGGCCCGCATCCCGGCGCGTGCAAACCGGGCACCGTGTTCGTCTACTCGGGTCAGGGTTCCCAGTGGTTGGGGATGGGTCGCCAGTTGCTCGCCGATGAGCCGGTGTTCGCCGACGCCATCGCGAGCCTCGACCCGGAATTCGTCGGGCAGCTCGGCTTCTCACTGCACGACGTGATCGCCGGCGGCGAAGCGGTCGAGGGATCGGTGCGGGTTCAGTCGGTGCTGTTCGGCATGCAGGTCGCACTGACCGCGCTGTGGCGTTCCTACGGCATCGAACCTGACGCGGTGATCGGCCATTCGATGGGGGAGGTCTCGGCTGCGGTGGCGGCCGGAGTGTTCAGCGCCGGTGAGGGTTTGGAGATCATCGCCGCGCGGTCGCTGCTGATGGCTCAGCTCTCCGACAAAGGTGCGGTGGCGCTGCTGGAACTCGACGCCGTTGCCACCGAGTCACTGATCGCCGACTACCCCGGCGTGACGGTGACGGTGTACTCCTCGCCGCGCCAGACTGTGGTCGCCGGACCCACCGATGCTGTCGACGCCGTCATCGACTCGGCCCGCCAGCGGAACATCTTCGCCCGCCGGGTCAACATGGAAGTCGCGTCGCATCACGCGATGATGGATCCGATCCTGCCGGAGCTGAGGGAGTCGCTGGCGCATCTGATGCCCGGATTCCCGGTGATCCCGATCATCTCGACGGTCGAGAATGCCGGGGACGCACCCCAATTCGACGCCGATCACTGGGTCGCCAATCTGCGCAACCCGGTCCGGTTCCGGGACGCGATCGCAGCCGCCGGTGCAACCCACTGCACCTTCATCGAGATCAGCCCCCACCCGGTGCTCACCAAGGCGATCGCCGACACGTTGGCTGATCCGGAGACCGGTAACAGCCACCACCACAGCATCGGCACTCTGGAACGCGACAGCCATGACACCGTCGCGTTCCACACCGCGCTCAACTCGACGTTCACGGCACGGCCACCGATCGGTGCCCACCCACCCGAGCCGCATCCCGCACTGCCGGCGACGCCGTGGCAGCACTGCAGGCACTGGCTGGAGTTCACTCCGCTCGGCCCCGGCGCGCACCGCGCCGAACCGCTTGCCGCACAGCACAGCCCGGTACCGGTGGACTGGCTGTACGAACCCACCTGGCGGCACCGGCCGCTCCCGGAGGGTTCGCCTGCTGACGCCGGGCGGTGGCGGGTCGTCGGTGATGACGATCTCGCGGCCGAACTCGGCAGCGAACCACTGGAGAGCCCGCACAACGTTCTCTACGCGCCCGCCGCCAGCGGTTCCCCCTTCGACATCTCCGCGGCCTATGCCGTGTTCAACGAGGGACGGCGAATCGCCACCCGACTGGCTGAACACCCCGACGGCACCAAGCTGTTCTTCCTGACCCGCAACGCCCAACCCACCAGCGCCGGTGACCGGGCGAATCCGGTGCAGGCCATCCTGTGGGGACTCGGACGGACCTTGGCGCTGGAACACCCGGAGATCTGGGGCGGGGTGATCGATGTCGATGAATCCATGCCGGCCGTCCTCGCTGCCCGCCTTGTTCGCGATGAGGCGAACGGGGACGACCGCGAGGATCAGGTCGTCTACCGGTCCGGGTTGCGGTACGTGCCGCGGTTGACGCCGGCCGTGCCCACCACATCAGGCGCCACTCTCTCCGCCGATACCAGCCATCTGGTCATCGGAGCCACCGGTCATCTGGGTCCGCACATCATCCGGCAACTTGCGGCGATGGGTGCCGGGACGGTTGTCGCCGTGTCGCGGAACCCCGGCGAGGCGATGAAAGAACTTGCGGCGCAACTGGAAGCGTCGGGTTCGAGACTGGTTCAGGTCGCCGCCGACGCCACCGATGAAGCGGAGATGGCCGCGCTCTTCGACCGGTTCGGCGCCGACCTTCCCCCGCTCGAGGGCATCTACCTGGCCGCCTTCGCCGGCGGTCCGGTGACGCTGACGCAGATGACCGATGCCGACGTGACGACCATGTTCCGGCCGAAGCTGGATGCACTGCGCGTACTGCATGACCTATCGCTCACCTCGAACGTCCGGCATTTCCTGCTGTTCTCCTCGATCTCCGGTCTGCTGGGATCCCGGTGGCTGGCGCACTACACGGCGACCAGCACCTTCCTGGACACATTCGCCTATGCCCGGCGCAATCTCGGGTTGCCGGCCACGGTGGTCAACTGGGGACTGTGGAAGTCGTTGGCCGACAAGCCCTCCGAGGACGATGCAGGGGCCGGTGAGGTGATGACCAGTGCCGGACTCGAGCCGATGCCCGACGACGTCGCCATCCGTGCGTTGCCGATGGTGATGGGATCAGAAGCACCCGTGCGGAGCACCGTCGTCGCGGCAGACTGGCCGCTGCTCGCCGCCGCGTACCGCACCCGCGGGGCGCTGCGCATCCTCGATGAGGTCCTGGAGAGGCAGGCGAGCGCACAATCGGCTGCACCGGAGAGCGAGTTCCAGAAGGCATTGCGTGATTGCCCGCCCGAGGGGCGTCGGCAACTGCTCGCCGATCACATCGCCGCCTCAGCCTCGGCGGTGATGGGCCTTTCGGCGAATGAACGCCTCGACCCGACTGCCGGTTTCTTCCAGCTCGGGATGGACTCGCTGATGAGTGTCACGCTTCAGCGGAACCTGAGTGCGAGCCTCGGCATTGATCTGCCGGCGGCATGCATCTACGAGAACCCGACGATTTCGTCGCTGACCGAGGCCCTGTGTGAGCGGATGGGCTGCGAGGCGGAACCGACAGCAAAATCCGGCATCGCCACGCGGGCCCAGCAACGCGCCAAGGCGCGCCAGGGAGCTGCCGCGGGCAGACGAAAAGGACGTGTGGTGTGAGCGCCGAGAGCAGCTACTCTTCAGAATCGGATGGGTTGGGGCCCAACGCGATTGCCGTCATCGGCATGGCGGGCCGATTCCCCGGCGCCGACTCGGTGGCGCAGTTCTGGGAGAACCTGCGCGCCGGTAAGGAGTCCATCGAGACGCTGTCCGAGGAGACCCTCACCGCCGCGGGAGTCAGCGCCAAGACACTGGCCGATCCGACGTATGTGCGGCGCGCACCTCTGCTCAACGGGATCGACCAGTTCGACGCGGACTACTTCGGCATCAACCCGTACACCGCCCGCATGATGGACCCGCAGCAACGGCTGTTCCTGCAGACCGCCTGGCACGCCCTCGAGGATTCCGGGTACGACCCCGACGACTACGACGGGTCGATCGGTGTCTTCGCCAGCAGCACCGCCAGCGGCTATCTGATGGACAACCTGATGTCGCATCGCGACGAGAAGACCCTCGTGGGCGAGGGCATCACCGTCGAGATGTTCAACCTTGTGCTGCTCAACGACAAGGACCACCTGGCGACCCGGGTGTCGCATGAGTTGAATCTGCGCGGCCCGAGCATGTCGGTGCAGACCGCGTGTTCGTCCTCGTTGGTCGCCGTGCATCTCGCCTGCCAGAGTCTGTTGTCCGGTGAATGCGACCTCGCACTGGCCGGCGCTTCGGCGATCCGGGTCCCGCATCACGTCGGCTACACCTACGAGCCCGGCGCGATGGTCTCGCCGTCGGGTCACTGCCGGCCCTTCGACGCGCACTCCGATGGCACGATTTTCGGGAGCGGCGTGGCGGCGCTGATCCTCAAGCCGTTGCAGGCGGCCCTCGATGACGGCGATCGCATCCACGCGGTGATTCGCGGCTCGGCGGTCAATAACGACGGCGCATTGAAGATGACCTATGCCGCACCCACGGTGTCCGGCCAGGCAGAGGTCATCGCTGAAGCGCAGGCCGTTGCCGAGGTCGACTCGTCGACCATCGGTTTCGTCGAGACACACGGCACCGGTACCCCGTTGGGCGACCCGATCGAGATCGAAGCCCTCCGGCAGGCTTTCGGGGCCTCCGAGATCGACCGCGCTGCCCCCTGCGTACTGGGCTCGGTGAAGTCGAACATCGGCCACCTGGATGCGGCGTCCGGAGTCGTCGGCTTGATCAAGGCGATCTTGTGCCTCAAGAACAAGGCGATTCCGCCGACGGTGCACTACACCTCCGCCAACCCCGAACTGCATCTTGAGAACACTCCGTTCGTGATCGCGAATGCCTACACCCCGTGGGAGTCCGACACCCCGCTGCGGGCCGGAGTCAGTTCCTTCGGCGTCGGCGGCACCAATGCCCACGTCGTCGTCGAGGAGGCGCCCGCGACCGCCGCCCTTGCCGGGACTCCCCGCGGGCCGCAGGTGCTGCTGCTGTCCGCCCGTACGCGCGAGTCGCTACAGGACGCCAAAGCTGAACTGGCCGCAGAACTGGCCCGGGATGAGGACCTGTCGCTGCCAGATGTGGCGTTCACCCTCGCTCACCGGCGCACCCACGAGGTGCGCATGGCGGCTGTCGTCGCCGACCGCGCCGATGCCGCCGCCGTGCTGTCGGCAGCCGAGCACGACAACTTCTGGGTCGGCGAGGCTCCGGCGGGAATCACCCCCGGTTCGGGTCAGGCCGCGTTCGTATTCCCGGGGCAGGGCTCCCAGCACGTCGGTATGGCACGCGGTCTGTACGACACCGAACCGGTGTTCCGCGATGTCTTCGACCGGTGCGCCGTCGGATTCGGTGCGGAACTCGGCATCGACCTCAAGGCCGAAGTGTTCGACGGGGCCTCGCTGGAGTCCACCGACCTCGCTCAGCCCGCATTGTTCGCTGTGGAATACGCGCTGGCGCGCCTTGTCATGTCCTTCGGCGTGACTCCGACGGCACTGGCCGGGCACAGCATCGGCGAACTCGTTGCCGCCACGGTGGCAGGGGTTTTCGACCTGGACACCGTGATCAAGGTCGTCGCGATGCGTGCGCGACTGATGCACGCCGCACCATCCGGTGCCATGGTGGCGGTCGCGGCAGGCCATGACGACATCGCCGCCCACATGACCGACGAGGTGGATCTGGCGGCGGTCAACGAGTTCGGCAGCTGTGTGCTGGCCGGTCCTGAGCAGGCCATCCGCGACGTCACCAACAGCCTCACCACCGCCGGCATTGTGGCGCGACGGGTACGAACCTCGCACGGATTCCATTCCCAGGCAATGGATTCGGTGATCGCCCCGTTCACGGAGTTCCTGTCGACCCTGTCTCTGAACAAGCCGCGGATTCCGATGCTGTCGAACCTGACCGGGACCTGGATGACCGATGAGGAGGCTACCGATCCGAATCGTTGGGCTCGCCACATCCGGTCCACCGTGCGGTTCGCCGACGAACTCCACACCCTGCTTGAAGACCCGCACCGGGTGCTGGTCGAGGTGGGCCCGGGTGGCAGCTTGACCGGTTCGGCATTGCGCATTCCGGGTTGGTCGGAAACCCACCGTTCGGTTCGCTTGATGCGCCACCCGGTGCAGACGCGTGATGACCGCGATGTATTCCTGCTCGCACTGGGTCAGTTGTGGGCAGCAGGAGTCGATGTGGAGTGGTCGCGGCTGTACGGGGAACACCCGCGACGGGTGACGCTGCCGGGTTACGCCTTTGCCCGGCAACGCTATTGGATCGATCCTGATACCAGCAGCGCGCCAAGGACCGCAGGTTCGAAATCCGCGGCGACCACCGACGCCCAGCCGGCAGCCGGCCAGTCCGTTGGCACGGCCGACGCCGGCGCGCAGATGCAAGCCACCCTGCAGCGGATCTGGTCGCAGTGCCTGGGCGTCGAATCCGTCTCCCCCGGAGACAACTTCTTCGAAATCGGCGGCGACTCACTGGTGGCGATCGGCGTGGCAATGACCGCCTCCCATGAAGGCGTGGAACTCACGCCGCAGGATCTCTACGACAATCCCACCCTCGCCGCACTCACCGACGCGATCGTCGCCCGTCACGCCGCCGGCGGGTTGGCAAGCCAGGACACCGGTGATCTGGATCCTGCTGTGCCGCCGAACATCCTGCGTTTCCTCGACGGCGGCCTGGCCGAGCCGGGCCGCTGGCGAGCGCCGTTGGTGCTACGCATCGATTCGCGGGTCACCCCCGAGGATGTCGAGACGGTGATGACGGCGGTCATCAACCATCACGACGCGTTGCGGATGAAGGTCGTCAACCGCGCCGGGATGTGGGAGCAGCACATCAGCGAATCCGCCGATTTCACCGGCCTCACCCGGCAGACTCTGCCTGCCGGCGCCGGGCCGGGTTCCCCCGAGGAACGGGAAGCGCTGAGCGCCATCGTTTCCGGGGCACTGGTAGGGCAGGACTTGACGAGCGCGCCATTGACGGCGACCTATGTGGTCGACGGACAGGGCGCCGGGCGGTTCCTGGTGCTCACCATTCACGGCATGGTCGACGACCTCACCTCACGAGAGGTTCTCGTCACCGACCTGCTGACCGGGTTCGGGCAACGGGTCGCCGGAGACGACGTGATTCTGGAGCCGGTGACGACCAGCTGGCGGGATTGGTCACAGCGCTGTTCAGCGCTGGCCGCGCACCCCGCGGTGCTCGAACGGCGTAGCTACTGGCTCGAGGTCGAAAAGGCGACAACGGTGCGCCTCGCGGACACCGGGGCAGTCGGCGCGCCGGCGGCCGATGACCTGACCAGAGTGGCAGTCGCGCTGACGCCCGAGCAGACCTCGCAGATCGACAACGCCCGCCGCGTCATGCAGGCCTCCACCGAGGAGATCCTCCTGGCGGCCTTGGCTCGGTGCCTTGCGGCAACCGTCGGCGAAGGTGTCGCGACCGTCGACCTTGCCGGCACCGGGCGGGCCGTGCTGCGGCCGGAGGTCGACTTCCGCCGGACCATCGGCTGGTTCTCCACGATCTATCCGATCTCTCTGCCGTGCCTTGGTGAGGCGAGTGCCAGCGCCGCACAGCTACTCGACGAGGTCAGCCAGACCGTGAAGGCGGTTCCGCACCACGGCATCGGGTACGGACTGCTCCGATATCTGCACGCGCCGACCGCACGGCTTCTCGGTGCTGCCGGCACCGCTGATGTCTTCTTGTCCTATCTGGGGATGATCCCGGAATGGCAGGACAGCGATGCGGCCGTGCAGTTCGACAATGACAGCGACCGCACCGTTCGCGAGACTGTGCCGGGATTGGGACATCCGCTGGAATTGCGGGCGTACCGGCACGGCGGGGTGATTCACGTGGATTGGTGGTACGACGGCCGGCGGGTGTCGGCTGCGACTGTCGAGGAAATCGCCGCGCGGTTCCCGGCCACGCTGATACAACTGCTCGACAGCGCGCTGGCAGGCGATGGTGACACCGAAGACGGCGAGGCCGAGGACGAAGCGCTGGCGCTGGTGGACCTGTCGGCAGCCGTTTTCGACGATGACGAGTAGGTAGCGATGCCAGAGTCCGGCAGAGGTAACGGTGTCGAGGTCGAGGGCATCGGCAAATCCTTCGGTTCCGTCGATGCGTTGCGCGACATTTCCTTTCAGGTGAACCGTGGTGAAGTGGTCGCGCTGCTCGGCCCCAACGGCGCGGGCAAGACGACGACCGTGGAGATCCTGTCGACACTGACCAGACCGAGTCGGGGGCGTGCGCTGGTGGCGGGTTACGACGTCGTCACCGAACCGGCGATGGTGCGGCGCTCGATCATGCTGACCGGTCAGCACGTGGCACTCGACGACATGCTGACCGGCTACGAGAACCTGGTGATGTTCGGCCGCCTGCAGGGCCTGAAAAAACCCGCCGCCCAGGCTCGTGCGCGTGAACTGCTTGCCGAGTTCGACCTCGAGGACGCCGCTGAGCGCCGGGTGAGTACCTACTCCGGTGGTATGCGCCGACGCGTCGACATCGCCTGCGGGCTGGTGGTGCGACCCCAGGTGGTCTTCCTGGATGAGCCGACCACGGGATTGGATCCGCGCAGCAGGCAAGCGATCTGGGATCTGGTCACCATGTTCAAGACCGCCGGTATCGCGACGCTGTTGACCACGCAGTATCTCGAGGAGGCCGATGCCCTCAGCGACCGCATCATCGTCATCGACCGAGGCACCATCGTCGCGCAGGGCACTGCCGATGACCTCAAGAAGCGGACCGGCGGGACGGTCTGTGAAATCGTGCCGAGCGACCCCGCCGATGTCTACGCCGTTGCAGATGCCTTGGGCGCACTGCTTCCCGCGACCAGCCGGGCGGCGCTCACCGCGGAGTCGGACCGCGTGAGCATTCCCGCATCGGACGGTCCGGGCACCTTGAGCGCCGCCTTGTCGAAACTGAACGAGGCCGGTATCGAGCTGGACGACATCGGGCTGCGCAAGCCGTCGTTGGACGACGTGTTCCTGTCCCTGACGGGGGCCGAGGCGGCTTCAAGGGAGGCCAGTGAAGCGCTGACCGAACCGATGAAAACCGCCGGAGTCTCTTCGTGACGATGCTGCCCGGTGTCCGGCCGATTCCGTCAGGCCTTCAGCAGTGGTGGGTGCTCACCAGACGGTTGGTCGCACCCACGTGGCGCAACGGTGAGGCCGCCGTTGGTGTCGCCGTATCGGTGGCAGTGACGGCGGGTCTGTACATACCGCTGAACCGGCTGATGGACACCCCGGATCTCGGGATGAGCAGTTACGCGCAATACGTCGTTCCGCTGATCGTCATGCAGGCCATTGCATTCGCGTCGATCTCCACGGCATTCCGGGCAGCGTCGGATTCGGTACAGGGGATCAACCGGCGGTTCCAGTCACTGCCCGTGCCGGTGCTGACGCCGCTGGCGGCGAGGATCACGGCGAGTGTCTACCGCTGCGTGGTCGGCCTGGTCGTCGCACTGGTGTGCGGCCACGTCATCGGCTTCCATTTCTACCGCGGACCGCTGAATGCCCTGGGTTTCTGTGTGCTGGTACTACTCACCGGGCTGGCGCTGGCGCTCCTGGGTGACACCATCGGCACCAAATCCCGTGATCCGGCAGCCACTGCGCAGTGGTTGCTGTTGCCGCAACTGATCTTCGGTTTCCTATCAGTGGGAGTGCAGCCGCTGCATCGGTTTCCCGAGTGGATTCAGCCGATCGTGAGGAACCAGCCCGTCTCGCGTCTGGTCGACGCGATGCGCTCCCTGGCCGGAGATTCCGCTCCAGGTGTGCCGGCCGTGAGCTGGTCGGTCATCTGGCCCGCACTGGCGTGGATCGCGGGCATCGTGGCGGTCACGGTGCCATGGGCCGTGTCGGTCTACCGCCGGAGGTCATGATGGCCGTACTCGCCGACGGGCCCCTTCTCAACGTGCCACGGCACGATTCCCGGAATCCCTTGTTGGAGCTGTGTTCTCAGACCTGGGTGCTCATCTCCCGGCTTCTCGTCCGATCGGTGCGCAATCCGATGACCGTCGTGCACGCAGTCCTGCTTCCGGTGGCATTCCTGCTCACGCTGAAGGTTGTGTTCGGCGACTCGATCACCGCGGTCACGGGCGAGAATTCGCTCTATCGCAGTGTCCCGCTGGTGGCTCTGTTGGCAACGATGTCGGGGTCGACGACCGGCATGGTGGGTCTGGCCGCCGAACGCCGGGACGGATTCCTCGCCCGGCTGTGGTCGCTGCCGATTCACCGTGAGGCCGGGCTCCTCGCCCGGCTTGGCGCCGAAGCGGTACGTCTGCTCCTCACGACGCTGGTTCTTCTCATCGCCGGAATGATTCTCGGTTTCCGCTTCCACGCCGGTCTGGGCAATGCGGTGCTGTGGGTGATGATCCCGGTGGTGTTCGGATTGGCGTTCGCGTCACTCGTCACGACCGCCGCACTGCTCTGGCCCAGGGGCATCATGGTGGAGGCGGTCCAACCGGTGATCAGTCTCGGGGTCACGTTCTGCAGCGGGTTCGTCCCGGTGGACAAATATCCGGACTGGGTGCAGCCACTGGTCCGCAACCAGCCGATGTCCCCGGCGTCCGATGCAATGCGGATGCTGGCTCTCGGTGGTCCGGTGGGTTCCCCGATGATCGCCACGGCGGTGTGGTGCATCGCGATGTTCGGGGTGTGTCTGGTGCCGATCATCGTGGGATACCGCCGGGCGAGCACCAGTCGCTAGTCAACGACGCCGAAGGGAAAGGTCCACCGTGTTCAGCTCAACGCCGATCCGCTACCTGTCGATCAGCGAGGAGTTCTATGCGAAGGCGGAGAACTTCATCGGCTTCACCGTCACCTTGCGGGGTCAGGTCGACGCCGCAGCGATGTCAGAGGCGTTCGACACGCTGATGCGGGTACATCCCGCACATGCGGGCCACCTCGAACGCGGTGCGGACGGCAGACATCAGATCATGGTCGACGACTACGAGCATCCCGGCATCTGGCTGGAGAAGCTCGACGACCCGCCCACCGATCGGCTGCCGAATCAGTCTGAGGCTCTGGTCAATCTGCGACTGAGGATGGGCCAGGACACCTGCGAGCTGACGTTGTTCACCCATCACGCGCTCGCCGACGCCAACCACCAGTTCGCTCTGCTGGAGGAGTTGTTCGGCTGGTACACCGACATCGTCACCGGAGCCGGAATCGGTCAGGTCAAGCCTCAACCGATCCCGGAGTCGCTGGAGATGGTTCTCTCCGAGCGCGGCATCGGCAAACTTCAGCGCTTCGGTCTCGAGCGCTTCCTGCCGGCGATGTTCGCTTACGAACTTCCGCCCTCGCGGCGAAACGCCGGACGCATCGGTCCCCAGTCGATTCGGGTGCCCTCGGCGATCTGCCGGCTCACCCGCCAGGAAACCCAAGCGCTGATCGACATCTGTGCCGATCGCCGCATCAGCCTGAACTCCTTGGTGGCCGCCGCGATCCTCAAGGCGGAGTGGACCATTCGAGAGACGCCTCACCTTCCCATTCCCTACATCTACCCGGTGGATCTGCGCTTCTTCCTCAATCCGCCGGTGGGCGCGACACAGGCGACGAACCCGTTGGGGATGGCGATGTACCTCGCGGAGATCAATTCCAGGATCGACGTCATCGATTTGGCTCGCGACATCGTTGAGGCGTTCCGCACAGACCTCGCCGAAGGCGTGATCGCGCAGTCGTTCCTACACTTCGGCGAGCAGTACGAAGGAAATCCTCCCGGCCTGCCCGATGTCGTGATGACGACGGACGCGGGGGAGATGCCTCCGGTGCGCACACCGCCGGGTCTCACGGTCGAGCAGTACGACGTCGAGGTTCTGTTCAAGTCGACGGCGGCGGGTATCGACATGTACTCGGTGGGAACCTACGACGGTCAACTTGTCGTCACCTACCACAGCCACGGAGCGGAGCGTCAGCGCTACGTCGACAAGATCCACGAGATACTTGCGGCGATCCCGGCGAGCCATGGCTGGGCGACGGAATAGCGAAGGCTCTGGGCCTCAATCGATCTTGGGCCTCAATCGATCCTGGCGAGCAGTTCATTCAGGCTTGCCGGGATTCCGGCGGCCATGGCCTCGATATCCGGAACCAGTTCCGGTGGCGAGATCAACCCGAAGTGCAATCGTCCGTTGGCGGTTGTGATTGTCATGTTCAGGCCGGCGCCGAGCAGAACGGGGCCGAACGGGGTCAACCCCGTCACGGAAGCCCCCATGAAGTACGTCAGACCCCGCGGGCCGGGGACGTTGGAAACGATCACGTTGTACATCGGGCGGAAACGGGTGACGAACCCGTAGACGCGTTTGGCGATGCCCATGGCGGCGCCGCCGAAGATCTCGAACCAGTCCTGGAGGAGAGTCGCACCGATGGCCGCCGATTGTTCCTTGGCGATGGTGTTGGCTTCGGCGACGGCAATGAGCCGCTGCACCGGATCAGCGATCTGGGTCTGCAATCGGGTGAACATTCCGGACACCTGGTTGCGAGAATCCCCCTCGATCTGCTCGTGGACCGACGAAGGAACCAGGGCGACAAGGGATCTGGCGGGTAACTCGCCTCTGTCGACAAGGAACTGGCGAACCACCCCGGAAGCCAACGCCATGACCACGTCATTGACGGTGACTCCGAAATGGTTCTTGACTCTCTTGACGTCTTCGAGTTCGACCCGGGTGAAGGCGACGGTGCGCCGTGCGGTGAAACGGCGGTTCAGCGACGTGCGCGGCGCGGAGAACGGAGCGGCCATAGCGCGGCCGGCCTTCGTGCGCTGGACGACATCGCGCAACGCCCTGACGGTACCGGGCAACACCGTGGTGATGAAACGCTTGGGTCGGGATACGAATCCCGCCAGACCGCTCAATGCCATCTCCAGCTCGCTGCCCTGGGTAGGCAGTTCGGCCAGAAGCGGCACCGGCGGATCGGGTTCCTCGCTGCACAGCTCGGAAAGAAGTTCGGCGTAGGTAACGCCGTCTGCTGCCGCATGGTGCATCTTGAGCAGCACGTACAAACGATGCCCGTCGATGGGACCGTCGGCGCCCTCGATCACCCACATCTCCCACAGCGGCCCACTCCGCTCGACCGGCACACTGACGAGCGGCCCGCACACTTCGGCCAGTTCCTCCGGACCGCCGGGGTTCCTGACGGCGATGCGGTGAACGTGCCGGTGGATGTCGAAGTCGGGGTCGGCAACCCATGCCGGGTGGTCGAGATCGAAGCGCGCGTCGGAAAGCTTCTCCTGAAAGGCCGGGATTCCGCGCATGCGCACCCGCAGTGCCTCGCAGAACCGTTCGAAGTTGTAACCGCCGGGAATCGTCGAGGTATCCAGTTCCAGCACTGTGAGCAGCTGCACGGGCTGATTAGCGGTCTCCAGATAGAGGAAGCTGGCGTCGAGGCCGGTGAGCCGCTGTGGACCTGACACGCCGTCAACGTTACGCCTGCTGACGCGGTGGTCCCAAAAGTGCGGCCTGCTTGGATAGCACCATGGTGACGTTGATAACCGGTGCATCGACAGGGATCGGCGCGGAGTACGCGCGGCAGTTCGCCGCTCGTGGCGATGACCTTGTCCTGGTAGCCCGTAGCGCGGACAAACTCGAGGCGATGGCCGCGCAACTGCGGGCGGCCAACGGGGTGCAGGTGACCGTGATTCCCATGGACCTCTCGGCCCCGGACGCCGCAGCGCAACTGTGGGAGCAGACGAACCGTTTGGGCTTGGAGGTCACGGTTCTCGTCAACAACGCCGGGGCCGGAACGCACGGTGACGTCGCCGACGTCGACCCGCAGCGGCTGGAAAGCGAGGTGGAGCTCAACTGCCGGACGCTGGTCGGCACGACGGCCCGTTATCTACCGCAGATGCGAGCCAGGGGCGATGGAACCATCATCAACGTCGCATCGACCGCGGCCTTCCTGGCGTTGCCGAAGATGGCCGTTTACGGCGCGTCGAAGGCCTTCGTGCTGTCGTTCACCGAGGCGCTGTGGCAGGAGGAGCGCAAGCACGGTGTCCGCGTCCTGGCGGTGTGCCCGGGCATGACGGACACCGGGTTCTTCGAGGCGGCAGGTGAGGCTGCGGTCATTGCCGCCAAACGGTCGGACACCCTGCGCATGACGCGTACGTCCAAGCAGGTTGTCGACAATACGATGCGCGCGCTCTCCGGCCGCAAACCCAGCTTCGTCGACGGTGCAGTCAACGCCGTCGTCTGGCGCGGGCTGACCCGGTTCGTGCCGACTCGGCTGATGCTCGCGGTGTCGGGATATCTGGTGGAAGGCTGAATAGTCCAGCCTCTCTAGTTGTCCTGCCCGTCGGTCAGGGCTTCAGTCAGGTGCCCCGCCAATGCGCGTGCGGTGTTGTAGGTGACGATCGTCTTGGCCGTCACGCGCACACCGGTCTGGCTCTCGATGTGGGTGCGCAGTTCCAGGTTGCCCAGCGAATCCAATCCGTGTTCGGCGAACGGACGATCGGGGTCGATCGCCCGACGCAGGATCAGGCCCACCTGGTCGGTGACAAGCCTGCGCAACCGATCCGGCCATTCCGCTGCTGCCAGCGTTCGAAGCTCGGCGAGAATCGCTGCAGTGCTTGACTCTTCGCCGGCATCGGCCGAACGGAACGCCTCGCCGACAGGGCTTCTCGCCGCCAGCGCCGTGAGCCAGGGCGCTCCGGCCAGTGGCAGATAGGCGGAGTAACCGCGGTTGTAACGCAGCAGCGCGCGGAACGCATGCGCACCCTCCTGGGGGGTGATCATGGCGGTGTCGCCACGCTGCGCAAGCCCGGCGCCGCGGCCGATCTGATCCCATGCGCCCCAGGCGATTGCGTTGGCCGGCAATCCTTGTGAACGCCGCCAGGCCGTGAACGCGTCCAGCCAGCTGTTGGCTGCGGCATAAGCCCCCTGGCCGGGTGAACCGAACAGCGCTGCGACCGAGGAGAAACTGCAGAACCAGTCCAGTGGTTGTCCGGCTGCGGCGTTGTGCAGATGCCAAGCGCCATGCACCTTCGGCGCCCAGTCGCGATCGATCAGATCGTCGGTGATGTTGGCCAGTGTCGCGTCGTCGACCACGGCAGCGGCGTGCAGCACACCGCGCAACGGCAGTCCGGTAGCGGTTGCAGCTGACACCAGCCGGCCTGCGGTTGCCGGTTCCGCGATGTTCCCGCACTCGACGACGACATCGGCACCGTTGGCGCGTAGCCGGTCGATTGTCTTCTGCGACTGAGGGTTCGGTTGCGAGCGCGACGTCAGGATGATTCGGCCGCAGCCCGCCGAGGCCATTGCCGCCGCCAGGAACAGCCCCAGCCCGCTCACCCCGCCGGTCACGATGTAGGAGCCGTCCTTGCGGAAGACCTGGGCCTGGGTCGGCGGCACCGCCACCTCGGACTGCACCTCGCGCGGGACGGTGAGGATCAGCTTACCGGTGTGTTGTGCGGCGCTCATCTCACGAATGGCGACCCCGGCCTCGGTCATCGGCCGCACGGAGTACTCCGGCGTGGGCAGAGTGCCGTCGCCGACCAGGCCGTAGACCGTGCGCAGCAGATCGCCGATCCGGCCCGGAGCGTGGGCGCTGATCAGTAACAGATCGGCGTAGAAGAACGCCAGGTTCTTACGGAACGGGTAGAGGTCGACGCGGGTGTGCTCGTAGACGTCGCGTTTTCCGATCTCGACGAAGCGTCCGTCGAAGGCCAGTAGGTCCAGCCCGGCCCACTGCGCCGCCCCGGTCAGTGAGTTGAGCACGATATCGACGCCGTAACCGTCTGTATCGCGACGGATCTCCTCGGCGAAGTCCGTTGTCCGCGAGTCGTACACGTGCTCGATGCCCATCGTGCGCAGAAGTTCACGACGTTCGTGGCTGCCCGCGGTGGCGAAGATCTGCGCTCCGGCGTTGCGCGCGATGGCGATCGCCGCTTGTCCGACGCCGCCGGTTGCGGAATGGATCAGAACACGGTCACCCGGTTTGATCCGACCCAGATCGTGCAGGCTGTACCAGGCGGTGGCATACGCGGTGGATACCGCTGCCGCCGCGACGGTGGTCACCGAATCCGGCAGCGGCGCAGCCAGTCTCGCGTCACAGGTGACGAACGTGCTCCAACCGGCGGTGTCGGCGATGACACCGACCCGGTCGCCGATCTTGTGGTCGGTGACACCGTCGCCCACCGCGGTCACCCGGCCGGCGAAGTCCACGCCGAGCCCCTTGCGCTGCCCGTCTGCGGCGAAGTATTTCCCGAATGCGAGGAGCACGTCGGCGAAGTTGACGCTTGCGGCCTCGACTGCCACTTCGATTTGTCCCGCTTGCGGCGGTTGGCGGTTCGCGGTGACGAATTCGAGGGTGTCCAGATCGCCCGGCGTGCGGATGCTCATTCGCATCCCGTCGTGCTCAGGGTCGACCGCGGTGGTTCTCCGCTCGTCGGGCCGCAGCGGGCTGTGCCGCAGCCGGGCGACGTACCACGAACCGTGCCGCCAGGCCGTGGAGTCCTCATCGGATCCACTGAGCAACTCGCCGGCGACGGCGGCACCGTCGGTATGGGTGTCGACGTCGATCTGGGTCGGCTTGAGCGGCGGGTGTTCGGCGCCGATCACTCGCAACAGGCCGGTGACACCGCCCTGGTCGAGATTGATCTCGTCGCCCGAGGCAACGCTGCATGCGCCACGGGTCACCACGTACAAGCGTGGCGGTTCCCCGTCGGTGTCCGGCAGTTCCCGCGCGATGCCGACGAGCGAAGCGACGAGGTTGCGCCCGCGGTCCAGGCATTGCGAATCGGATTCGCCGACGGACGGTGGAGCGACCACGACCACGCCGGTGAATCCGCCGGTAGTGAGTTCTCCGGCGGAGACGGCGGCGGTGGCCGTCATCCGGCAGGCGGCGCCGTGCGCGGTGATGGCGTCGCGCAGTTGTGTCGCGAACCCGTCCTGCTCATCGCCGATCAGCAGCCAGGCACCCGCCGCGGCGTCGGCCGCGGCCTGCGGGTGCTGCTGCTGATTCCATTCGACGGTGAGCAATCGCTCAGCGAGGATGCGATCGCGCTCGCTGTTCTTGGATTCCTGGGTGCCCATCCGGAGTCCGGCGATCTGCAACACCAACTCGCCGTTGGCATCGACGATGTCGAGATCGGCCTCGATCATGGTGGCGTCCGCCGCGAGCACCCGGACCAGGCAGTAACGCGCGTCACGGCCGGCGCGGACCTGCCGCAACCGGGCCACACCGAGCGGAAGCAGCAGCCCGCCTGAAGACTGGCCGGTTCCCATGACGGCGGCCACCGACTGGAAGCAGGCGTCCAGCAGTGCTGGATGGATGCCGAACCCGGCCTGTTGGGATCGGATGTCGCCGGGCAGCGCCACCTCAGCGAGCAGAGTCGAGCGCTCGTCTCCCTTACCGGTGTCGCCCTCGCGTGTGTGCACGGCGAGAAGTCCGGTGAAGGCTGGGCCGAACTGGATCCGCCGGGCGGCGAACCACTGGCGCAACTCCTCACCGGAAATCCGGTTGGGGTGCGCGGCCAGCAACTCGGCGATGTCCTGGCGCGCCGAACTGCTGTCCGTGTCGGCCGCCGTCAGGGTTGCCGCCGCGTGCCGGACGCGTTCCCCGTCGATGTCGGTCTGCACGGTGAATTCTGCTGCACCCGAGGCCCCTACGGTCGCGGTGGCGGTGACTTCGGTGTGCTCATCGAGCAGCATCAGCTGCTCGAACTTGACATCCCGCACCTCGCTACCGAATCCGAGGCTGCCTCCGAAGACCAATCCCGCTGCAGCCAAGGCCATTTCGCAGTAGGCAGCACCCGGATAGGCAGCCACGTTGTTGACCTTGTGGTCGGCCAGCCACGGCAGCTTTGCGGTGCCGACGTCGTTCTGCCAGACGTGGCGCTGCGGCTCCTCGGGCAGCCGCACATGCTCGCCCAGCAGGGGGTGCACCGGCGCGGTGCACGAACCGCGCAGCTGTTGTTCTGCGGCCGCGGCTTCGAGGAGGAAGTGGCTGTGAGTCCACGTCGGCAACGGTGCGTCGAGGAGGTTGCCGCTCGGATACAGGGCGGCGAAATCGACCGCGGCGCCGGCGCTGTGTAGATCCGCGAGGAACTGCCGCAGGCCATGCGGCAGCGGTTGCTCCCGGCGCATGCCCGCCACGGTCTGGACCGAGATGCCCGCGGCGTGGGCGGTCTGCTCGACCGCACGGGTCAGCAGGGGGTGCGGGGCGGGCTCGCCGAACACCCGGTGTCCGTCGTCCAGGGCGGCCTGGACCGCCGTCGCGAAGCGCACCGGCTGCCGCAGGTTGTCGACCCAGTAACCGGCGTCGAAGGCGGGTCGGGCGCGCGGATCTTCAAGGGTCGCCGAGTAGTACGGCACCTGCGGTTCCCGCGGAACCAGGTCGGCGAGTGCAGCGGCCAGGTCGGCGAGGATGGGGTCGACCTGCGACGAGTGCGAGGCGACGTCGACGGCCACCTCGCGGGCCATCACGTCGACGGCCTCCCATGCGGCCACCAGTTCACGGACCGAATCGGTCGCGCCGCCGATGACGGTGGACGCCGGTGAGGCGAACACCGACACGACGACATCACTGATGCCCCGGGCAGCCAGTTCGTCGCGCACCTGCTGGGCGGGCAACTCGACGGAGGCCATCGAGCCGCCGCCGGACAACCGGCACATGAGCCGCGAGCGGCGGCAGATCACCCGCACACCGTCCTCCAACGACAGGGCGCCGGAGACGACGGCCGCCGCCGCTTCGCCCATCGAATGTCCGATGACGGCACCCGGCTGCACACCGTAGGACCGCATCGTCGCCGCAAGCGCGACCTGCATGGCGAACAAGGTCGGCTGCACCCGGTCGATGCCGGTCACCGTCTCGGGCGCTGACATCGCTTCGGTGACCGAGAAGCCGGACTCCCGTTCGATCAGCGGTTCGAGTTCAGAAATGCGTGCGGCGAAGACCGTCTCCCGGGCCAGAAGTTCCGCGCCCATCGCCGCCCATTGCGAACCCTGGCCGGAGAACACCCACACCGGTCCGCGGTCGCCCTGGCCGACCGCTTCGGGATAGGAGATGTCCCCACCGGCGATCTCCTGCAGGCCGTCGGTCAGTCCCGCCAGGTCAGCCGCGAGCACGGCGGTGCGCACCGACCGGTGCCCGCGCCGGCGGGCCAACGAGTAGGCCAGATCCCAGGCGGCCAGACCGTCGGCATGCTGTTCTACCCAGTCGGCCAGACGCCGTGCCGTTCGGCGCAACTCATCGCTCGAGGTCGCCGTTATCGGGAACAGCAACGGCCCGGCTGCGGCGCCGGCGGGCTCGTCGGATCGGGGAGTTTCGGGCGCCTGCTCGAGCACGGCGTGCACGTTCGTTCCGGACATCCCGAACGAGGACACCGCAGCACGGCGCGGCTGGTCGGCGGCGGTCGGCCAGGGCGTGACCTCTTTCGGAACCAGCAGGCCGGTTTCGATCTCGCTGAGTTCGTCGGGCAACCGGGTGAAATGTGCCATCGCGGGCACCAGCCCGGCACGCAGACCGAGGATGGCCTTGACGAGCCCGACAGTGCCGGCCGCAGACTCGGTATGGCCGAGATTGCTTTTCGCCGAACCGATTACGCATCGGTGTCCGTCGGTGCCGTACACCTTCGCCAGACCACCGAACTCCAGCGGGTCACCGACCGGTGTGCCGGTGCCGTGCGCCTCGACCATGCCGACGGTGGTCGGGTCCACCCCTGCCACCGCCAGGGCCGCGCGGTAGACGTCGGCCTGGGCATCGAGCGAGGGTGTCGTGATCGTCACCGAGCGGCCGTCCTGATTTGCGGCGGTTCCCCGGATCACGGCAAGGACCCGGTCGCCGTCACGCAGTGCGTCCGGCAACCGCTTGAGCAGCACCACCGCGCAGCCATCGGAACGCACGAAGCCGTCAGCGCCGACGTCGAAGGCATGACAACGACCGGTCGGGGACAACATGCCCTGGGCCGATGCCGATGCGCTGACGGCCGGCTCGAGAATCACCTGGCAACCGCCGGCCAGGGCGTAATCGCTCTCGCCGTCGTGCAGGCTCCGACAAGCCAGGTGCACCGCAAGCAGACCCGAAGAACACGAGCTGTCGATGGTGAGCGCCGGTCCGCGCAGCCCCAGGGCGTAGGCGATGCGGCCCGACGCCATGCTGTACGGAGTGCAGGTGTAGCCGTACGGACCCGCCATGGCGCCCGCTTCACTGGTCACCAGGGTGTAGTCGTCATGACACAGTCCGGCGAAGACCCCGGTCGGCGAATCCGCCAGTGCCGACGGCGCCATCCCGGCGTGTTCCACCGCTTCCCAGGCGGTCTCCATCATCAGACGGTGTTGTGGGTCGATCGCCTCCGCTTCCCGGTCCCCGATGCCGAAGAACCGGGCATCGAAGCCGGCGACGTCGTCGACGAACCCACCCCATCGGGACACCGACCGGCCCGGAACGCCCGGTTGGGGGTCGTAGTGCTCGTCGAGATCCCAGCGGTCCGCGGGGATCTCAGTGATCAGGTCATCGCCGCGCAGCAGGGCCTCCCACAGCAGTTCGGGGGAGTCGATTCCGCCGGGCAACCGGCAGGCCATGCCGATCACCGCAATCGGTGTGACCTTGGTTCCAGCCACAAGAGGTCCTTCGCTTTTGAAGATGTCGCCCGGTCGCGGGCCGCGCCGAAGTGAGCGGCTCCGGCCGCCGTTGTGGGTGTGCGAAAACCCTTTCGCACAGGTTTCTCCAGCGTAGCCGACCCATCCGGGGCCGCCACCGGGGTTCGGGCGGGTCTCGGGCTGGTCTAATGGCGGCAGGGACGGCATCACCCGGTGCTGCCATGAAAGGCGGAAAATGGCGTCGTCAGAGCACCTTCCGGCGGACCGGCACGAGCCGGTCCCGGCTGGGATCCCGCCACGGATGCCGCTGAGGATTACACCCGGCGGCCGGCGTGAGCTGGGGGTGTTCGGCTGGCTGTTCTGCAGGCTGTCCGCACGGGTGTGGGGTGTCCCGGAGGTTCACCTGTTCACCACGCTGGCCCAGCACAAGCGGTTGTTCTGGCCGTGGCTGCCGTTCAGCGGCATCCTGCTGAGGCGCGGACGGCTGCCCGAGACGGACACCGAACTGGCGATTCTGCGCGTCGGCCACCTCCGGGGGTCGGAGTACGAACTTCAGCAGCACCGCAGGATCGCGCTGCGCCGCGGGGTGAGTGCCGAGGAGCAGACGGCGATCTTCGACTGGCCGCAGACCGATCTGCTCTCGGAGCGGCAGCGGACCCTGCTCGAAGCCGTCGATCAGCTGGTTTCCGACCGCAACCTGTCGGCCGCGAACTGGCAGGCGCTGGCGCGGTATCTGGATTCCCGCCAGCTCATCGAGTTCGTGACGCTCGTCGGCCAGTACGACGCACTGGCGATGACGCTGAACACACTCGGCGTCCCGATGGATTACCCGGACTAAGCGTCGTCGGAATACGTACGATCCAGCAGTGCCGGCGGTAATCACGGCCGGCCGGATCACGATGAGGAGCAACATGAGCCACGCCGACATGCTGGAATCCGCTCGCGAGTCGGGGGGGCCGATCGAAGCCTCGGTCGCCACCTTCATGCTGCACCCGGAGACGTTCGCCGAGAGCATCGCGGCGGGCTACGAGAACCCGTTCGCCGGGTATGTCGCCGGACGCGGGGGCGTGCTGGGCGAGGCCAACGGCAGCACGGTGGCGACGCTGTTCGTCATCTTCGAGCCGAACTTCCTCGCCGGGCTATGGGACGAGGGCGTCAAGGTCCGCGGCGCCGCCGCAGCGGCGGAACTCTACTGGGAGCAGGTCGCCGGCTTCGGCCGCCGCCATCTGGCCGACGCCGAGGGACTCAACCGGCTGGCTGCGCTGGGCGAGAAGGTCATCGCGGTGGCGCCGACCCAGGGCCTGGCGCTGTACTCCGGCTGGCGGCGGATGCCGCTGGCCGACGACGCTGCGGCCCGGGCGCTCCAGGTGATGTTCGTGCTGCGCGAATTGCGCGGTGACATCCACCTCAACGCGCTCACCATCTCCGGGATCGAGCCCATCGAGGCGCACATGCTCAACAAGGGCCACGAGTACGCGACGATGTTCGGCTGGCCCGAGCCGTTCCTCGACGGGGCGGCCAAGAAGGGCCGCTACGACGAGGTCGAGGCGCTGACCAACCGGCGGATCGCCGAACTGTTCGACGCCGCGCTGACCACCGAGGAGGCCAAGGAGCTGGCCCGCCTGGCGGCCGCGGCCCTGGCCACGATCAAGGCGAGCAGCTCGGCGTGACCGGGCGGCTGGCGGAATCCGCACGGCCCCAATGCCTTTAGCGGACGGACAGGCCTTCGCCGGATACACCATCGAACGGATCCTCGGATCCGGCGGGATGGGCGAGGTCTACCTGGCCAAGCACCCCCGGCTGCCGCGGCACGATGCGCTCAAGGTGCTCGGCGCCGCCGTCAGCAGCGACGAGGAGTACCGCCAGCGCTTCAACCTCGAGGCCGAGATGGTCTCGACCCTGCGCCACCCGCACATCGTCACGATCTACGACCGCGGCGACTTCGACGGCCAGCTGTGGATCTCGATGGAGTTCGTCGACGGCACCGACGCCGCCCGGCTACTGGCCGAGGACTATCCCAACGGGATCCCCGCGGCGGAGGTGGTGCGGATCGCCGCCGGCATCGCCGACGCACTGGACTACGCGCACGCCCACCAGATGCTGCACCGCGACATCAAGCCGGCCAACATCCTGCTCGGGCAGCAGGTCGCCGGTGAGGGTCGGGTTCTGTTGGCGGACTTCGGCGTTGCCCGATGGATGGGCAGGCCGAACAATCTCACCGAGGCCGACATGACGGTGGGAACGGTGAATTACGCGGCACCGGAGCAACTCAAAGGCGAGGAGATCGACGGCCGCGCGGACCAGTACGCGCTGGCCGCCACCATCTACCACCTGCTGACCGGCCAGGCGCCCTTCGCCGACAGCAACCAGGCCATCGTCATCAGTCACCATCTGAGCTCACCGCCGCCGAAGATCGGGCGCGAAGAGTTGTCCCGGTTCGGGCCCGTCTTCGCCAGGGCGCTGGCCAAGAAGCCCGCCGACCGCTTCGGCACCTGCCGCGACTTCGCCCGGGCGATGCAGGAGGCCCTGGATTCCTCGGGGGCACTACCGGGCGCGCGGCACCGCAAGCCCGAACGCTCACGACGCGGCTGGATCGTGGGAGGGTCAATGACGTTGGTGGCAGCGGGGATTGCCGCGGCAGTGGTGTTGCTGCCGCGCCTGCACGGAACCCCGATCCGGACGGCGCCCACCACTCCGCCGCCCCCTGCGGTGGCGGCGCGGATGGACCTGCCGGTGGTGGTGATCGGCGCCGAGTGTGCGGTACTCGGCGCGGCCGCGGTCAGCCCGGCCGGTGCACCCGCGTACTGCGCGCACGGCAATCCGGGCAGCGACGCAATCGTCTGGTCAATGGAACCGGAGCGGTTGCTTCGGCCAAACTCTTCGGGCCCGAAGAACTGAGCTTTATTCTCCGCTCCTTCCTCGGGCCCGAGTGGGCCCGCATCGTCAGCGGCGGTCAGGCCTTGATCCGGATCTCGCCGGGCTTCCACAATCCACTGCGGGTGGCGGTACCCAGATCGAGTTGCGCCGGTTGCGCATCGACGATGGTGTCGAACTTGCGCAGCGAACCCCAGTCGCGGCCCCAGTCGTCGGACAGGTAGGTCGCCATCACATTGGCCCGCAGCAGCAGGTCGCTGATCCCCAGCAGGCCGCCGTTGCGGCCGTCCTCCCAGGTGTCGGTGTCCTGCTTCTTGGCGGTGTAGTCCGGCGTGATCCGGAACTTCGGCACCTGTGTCACACCGTTGACGTGCAGCATGGGCTGCTGGCAGGGGAAGGCCAGCCCGACCGCCCAGTCCATCAGAACCGGCTGGGTCGAGCCGACGTACTCCTGCACCGAACGCAGCTCCGGTACCCGGGGCGGGGTGACCGCCACCCAGTCGCCCAGTGACAGCGACTTGTCCCGGGCCACAATGCGAACCGCGGTCGCGTCGGCGGGGATCTGCGAGCGGGCGTACCGCAGGTTGCGCCAGGACGGGGCCGGCCCGATGTCGAAGGGCTCCACCCGCCCGGCCGGGGCCGGAGCGCCGTCGGGTCCGGGACGGCCGTACTCGAGTTCGACGGTCTGGCCGTCGGTGTGGGAGTTGAGCACGCTGTTGCCGGCGATGGTCCCGGCCGCGGTGATCACGACCAGTGGGTGACCGTCGTCCTTGGGCGGTAACTGATACCAGGCCGAGGTCAGCAGGCTCTCCTGCTGGCTGGCGCCGGAGTAGCTTCCGGCCACCGGAACCCGCGCGGGATCGAGTTTGTAGGGCAACGGCACCGTGGATCCGTTGACGCCCGGCTTGGCCAGTTTGAACGGGCCTTCCCAGTCGTGATCGGTTCCGGGCTGGGTGTTGTTCACCCGGATCGCCTCGGCCACAATCTTTTCCGCGACGCCGTCGGGGGTGAAGCCGACCGGCTTGGTTCCGCCCAGCGGCCCCAGCGGGCCGTACACTCCCGGCAGCGGGGTGAGGAAACCGGCGTTCGCATCGGGTTCGACCAGCACGTCGTCGGCCAGGCCGCAGCCGCCGGAGAAGGCCCGGATGTTCGCCCAACCGTTGGAATAGGTGGGGTACTGGCGGACCACGCCGATCGTCATCGACGCCATGTTCACCAACACCATGAGCCCGGCGGCCAGCGGTATCGGAGCGGCCGTCAGCGCCCGGATGATCCGGTTTTCGCCATGTGTCCGGGAGGCGAAGTGCAGCCAGATCGTGTACAGACCGGACATCAGAAATAGCCCGAAAAGAATTGTGCTGACGCTGATTCCGGCGACCCGCGGCATCGTGCTGTTGAACGGCACGCCGTAGCTGGACACGTACCACCAACCGTTGGTGGTGGCGAAGGTCAGTGCGAGCAGGAACAGCACAGCGGTGACCACCGTCATCCGGTTGCGCGACCAGCGCAGCACCGCGGGTGACACCAGCACGGTGGCGACCGCCGCCATCGCCGCGCCGACGGCGGCGAACAATCCGAAGTGGTGCACCCACTTGGTGGGGGTGAACATCAGCACGAACATGCTCGCGAAGATCACGCCCATCAGCCGCCAGACCGGGCCGCGGGCCACGCCCGGAACCCGCTTGCGCCGCAGCATGACGAACATCGAGACGAACAGCGACAGCATGGTGATGAGGAATCCGAACCGCCGCGACAGCGATCCGTCCACCGTCGGCAGGATCAGGTAGTAGTACCGCAGGTTCTCGGTGTACCACTCCTGACTCGGGCCGATGTCGGTGCGGATCCGGGTGGCCTCCAGCACCGTCGCCAGCGTCTGGTCGGCGAACACCACGGTGAGCACGATGGTTCCGGCCGCCAGCAGTGGAGCGATCAGCGGCCAGGTGCCGAAGATCTTGCGCCGCCGCGCCAGGATCCGGATGATCGGCCGGCCGCCGGCCAGCAGTGCGGCCACCGCGATCAGACCGGTCGGCTGGATGCCGAGGGTGAACGCCGCGGTGATGATCGCCAGCGCCGCCGGTGCGAGCCGGCCGGAGATGATCGCCCGCTCGATCAGCACGTAGGTGACCAGTGCGCCGGTGGCGATCTGGCCCTCGGGGCGCAGGCCGTTGTCGAACGGCATCCAGGCGGCCAGCAGCACCAGTCCGGCTGCCCACAGCGCCGGCCGGCTGCCGGAGACGGCCGGGCCCAGCCGGGGCAGCACCTCGCGGGACAACAGCAGCCAGCAGACAAGTGCGCACACCAGATCGGGCAGCCGGATCCAGATGCTCGCGGTGGACACGTGCGTCATCAGCGCGAGCACGTTGTAGTACCAACCGAACGGATCCTCGGGGACGCCGAACCAGCGGAAGTAGTTCGACATGTACCCGGCATGACCGGCGATCCGGGCCATGCCGAGGATGTAGCCGTCGTCGGAGGAGTTGGCGCCCATCACGTACCAGACGGCGAAGGCGCCCACCACCGTCACGTCGACGGCGGTGAAGGTGCGCCAGCGCTGCGGGATCAGCCGGTGCATCCGCCGGCCGTCCATCCGGTCCAGCCGCCACAGCGCGGCCACCGCCACGATCGTCGCGGCGATCGCGAGCAGCATGGCGGCCAGCTTCAGCGCGGTGGGCTTGGTGGAGAACCGGGTATCGATGGTCGCCGAGACCTTCAGCCCGGCCGGCGCGGGCCCGGTCAGGTCGGTGAACACGCCGACGATTCCGGGCCGCAGGTTCGGATCTTTGAAGCCGCTGCGCAGATCCTTGTAGCCGGTCTGTGCCGAGTCCTCCTGCGGCCCGGCCTGCTCGGCCGGCGCACTCGGGGGCAGGCCGACGAAGGTGGCGAATGTGCCCGCTTCCGAGGAGGTGATCTCGAGGCGTTGGCATCCCGCACCCAATTGGCTGCGAGGAACGCTGGCGATCACCACGTTGCGGTCGGTGACGTCGACCCGCTGCGAATTCACCGTCACGAAAAGCGAATTCAGTGAGGCCTCTTTGCCCTTCTGCGGCGCCAGGCCCAAAACCATCCCGCCCTGCGGCGGCATCGTGCGGAGCACCTCGCACGGGACCGTCGCGGTCACCGACACCGGCGTCAGCGAGATCAGTGGGGCGGTGACGTTGTTCAGTTGCCCGTTCTGCGGCCAGTTCAGCGTCGCGGTGGTCTGCACCACCGGCAGCAGCGGGGTCAGCACCGCGAGCACGAAGCCGATCAGGCCGGCGATGGTGGCGACCCATTTGGTCACCGTCACCTCGTGGGAGGAATCATGCACGCGCGCAGCGAGAGTCTGTGTCATGCCCCTGCTCTCATCGTGAAAGCGCCTCTCATCGTCGGAGCGCCCCTCATCACGGAAGCGCCCTGATCGGTCCGCTACGGCTCCAGCCGAAGACCCGCTTGGAACCCTCGTCGATGACGGCGTCCGGCGCCGCCGCGGCGGACACCACCCGGGTGTAGCGCTCGATGGCGCCCCAGTCGCGGTACCAGTCGTCGCGCAGGTAGGTCGGCACCGTCGAAGTGCTCAGCAGCGCCTGGATGAACAGGAACGGACCACCGGCGCGCGCCGACTGCCACATGTTCGAGGACACCACCACCTGCTTGAGGTTCGGCTGGATCCGGTACTGCGGGACCTCGGCGACGCCGAGATGCTGGGAAGCCGGTCGCTGGCAGGGGAATTGGGCGGCGCTGGCGATATCCATCAGCACCGGGGTCTGGGTGCCGAGGAACTCGTTCGCGGTCTGCAGGACGGGCACCCGCGGTGGTGTGAATCCGAACCACTGGTCGGTGGACAGGTTGGGATCGTCGGCGACGATGCGCGCCACGTTGGCCTCCGGCGGCGCCCACTTCAGCGGGAAGCGCAGGTTGCGCCAGGCCAACTGCTCCTGGGTGTCGATCGGCTGCACCTTGTCCAGGGCCTTGAAGCTGCCGTCGGGATTGCGGACACCCCACTGGAGTTTGAGCGACTGCCCGTAGTGGAACTCGTGCTCTTCGTCGTAGTACCAGATCGCGCCGACGGCGGCGACGCTCACCAGCGGACGGTCGGCGCTGCGCGGCGGCAGTTCATACCAGGCCGAGGTGGCCTTGGCGGCCACGGTGTTCTCGTTGTAGCTGCCCATCACCGGGGTGGTTTTGGGGTCAAGTCCGAAGGGCAGGAACACCTTTGAGCCGTTGACGCCGACCGGGCCGAAGCCGCCGCCTGTGCCGCCGGTGAAACCGATGCCGACATTCGGCTTGTTCGGTGAGCCGTCGGAGTTCACCGTCCCCGGATTGGCGATGAAGGGCGCCACCGGATCGAGGATCTCGCTGACCCCGTTGGGGGTGAAGCCGATCGGGCTCTCGCCGCCCAGCGGACCGTAGGGTCCCCACTTCTGCCCGGGGGCGGGCGCCAGCATCCCGGCGTTGGCGTCGGCTTCGACCAGGACGTCGTCTGCCATCGCGCAGCTCGACGTCGACAACCCCGACCGCAGCGCCGCCAGGTTGGCCTTGCCGTTGGTGTAGGCGGGGTAGCGCTGGACGAAGCCCTTCGCCATCGACCCGACCGACAGCAGCACCATGATGGTCGCGAACACCAGCAGCGGGGTCGACGCCAACACCCGGTTGCGACGGGTGTTCTTGACCTCGGTGTGCCCGGCGTAGTCGATCCGGAAGTGCAGCCAGCCCGCGATCAGACCGGTGATGATGGCCAGCACCAGGAACATCGACGTGACGGGCTTGTGCAGCAGCACCGGCTGGCGGTCGAACCACGGCACCCCGTAGTTGCCGACGTAGAACCAGCCGTTGATGCCGGAGGTGGCCCACGCGGTGACGAACAGCAGGGCGGTGACATACAGCGCGAGGTTGCGCCGGCTGTGCAGACCCACCCGCGCGAAGGCGAAGGCGGTGACCGCGCCCAATGCCGCCGTCAGGCCTGCGAACGCACCGAACTGGACCGCCCACTTGGTCGGGGTGAAGGTCAGCAGCAACAGGCCCACCGCGGTGCTGCCGATCAGCCGCCACACCGGTCCGCGGGCCACGCCCTCGACCCGGCCGCGGCGCAGCAGCAGGGTCAGCAGGCCGAACAGGCACAGCAGCATCACCAGCACGGCGAAGCGACGGGCCAGCGAGCCCTCGACGTTCTCCTCGACGGTGAGGAAGTAGTAGCGCAGGAAGTCCTGGTACCAGGAAACCGTCGGGCCGACAACGTATTTGATGCGCGCCGACTCGGCGACGGTCGCCAGGGTCTGGTCGCGGAAGATGATCACGAAGATCACCGAGGCGGCCGCTGCGAGGGTGGCCAGCGGCGCCAGAACGCCGTCGGCGGCGCGCCTTTTGGCGATGATGCCGGCGACTGCGCGGGCGCCGACCAGCAGCGGGGCCAGGGCCACCAGACCCTGCGGGGCCAGGGTCAGGCTGAACGCGGCGACGATGATCGCCCAGGCGGTCGGGGCCAGGGCGCCGGTGGCGATGGTGCGCTCCACCAGGAACCACACCAGCAGCACACCAAAGGCGATCAGCGGCTCGGGCCGCAGACCGTTGTTGAACGGCAGCCACGCCGCCAGGAAGACCGCACCGGCGGTGGCCACCGCCACCCGACTGCCGGACAGGCCGCCGCGGGCCGGACCCAGCCGGGGCAGCAGCCGATGGCTCAGCAGCAGCCAGCAGCCGATACCGGCCGCCAGGGCGGGAAGGCGCATCCAGACCCCGGCGGTGCTGACCGAGGCCAGGTGCGCCAGCACCGACTGATACCAGTCGAACGGCGCCTCGGTGGTGCCGAAGTAGCGGTAGTAGTTGGCCGCATAGCCGGCCTGTCCGGAGACCCTGGCGATGGTGAGGTTGTACCCGTCGTCCGAGGAGATCGCCCCGATCACATGCCACAGCAGCAGGGTTCCGATCACCCCGACGTCCACCGGCCAGTGCGCCAGCAGGCGCCGGCCGTTACCGGCCCACCGCGGTACACCGAAGCGGCGGTCCAGGACAGCCAGCGCGACGATCGAGGCCAGCACGCACAGGATTCCGGCCACCATCGCCGCCAGTTTCAGTGCCGTCGGGCTGGTGATGAACCGGGTGTCGATGTCGATACGGGCCGAAAGGCCCTGCTGGGCAGGCACTTTCAGGTCAGTGAAAACGCCGGTGACCTGAGGCTTCTTGTCGGCCGACCCCGTTCCGGTAGCTCCCGGGATACCGACGAAGTCCGCGCCCACCGCACCCGGATTGGCCCAGACGTGCAGCACCGTGCAGGCGCCGGACGCGATCGCCGACCGTGGCGCCACCGTGGCGACGGTGTCGCGGAACGCCACGAAGACGCTGTCGGCGGTGGCCCGGACGAACAGGCCGTTACGGGAGGCGTCGATGCCGTTCGGCGGATTGGTGGCGAACACCAGACCACCGGCCGGCGGCAGGGTGGCGATCGCCGAGCAGGGGATCGACACGTCCAGCGATGCCGGGGCGCCGGAAACCAGCGGCGCGGTGATGTCGCCCACCCCGCCCTGCGGCCAGAGGATGGTCGCGGTGGTCTGCCGCACCGGCAGCAGCGGCGCCAGACCGCAGAGCAGGATGCCGGCGATTCCGGTCAGAAGCGCGACGAGCCGGACCAGCCGGGTGTTGCGGCTGGGGTCGGCACTCGCACTGGGCACGAGGGTCGATGGTAGGCGACGTGGCCTGGGCGGAGCCTGAGGCCACGCAGTCGCCCGTCATTCCCCACGAGCAGACACAAACTCGCACGCCCATCGGCGTATTTATGCGATTTTGCGTCTGCTCGCCGAGGAGTGGGGGCGCGAGGAGTGGTTACGTCGGGCGCAGCGGCGCCGGACTCCACCATCCGCTGCGGGTGGCGCTGCCCAGGTCCAGCCGCGCCGGGGTGGCCTTCGGATAGAACAGCACCAGCTTCTGCAGGGCGCCCCAATCGCGGAACCAGTCGTCGCGCAGATAGGTGGGCACCGTGCTGGCGCGGAACAGCAGTTCGCTGATGCCCAGCGGGCCGCCGCCGATGTTGTCCATCACCGGCGAGTTCGCGTCCGCGCCGAAGCGGTCGGGCAGGATCCGCCACTTGGGCACCTCGGTCACCCCGACGTTGTGCCCGAACGGCCGCTGGCACGGGAAGGCCAGTCCGACCAGCCAGTCCAGCAGGACCGGGTCGGTCGAGCCGACCACCTGCTGGAGGGTCAGGAGTTTCGGGATCCGGGGCGGGGTGACGGCGATCCAGTGCTGCGGGGCCAGGTCGTCGTCGGTGGCGACGATCCGGATCTGGGTGGCATCGGCCGGGATCGCCTTCAGCGGCGCGCGCAGGTTGCGCCAGGCCGGCGTCGGGCCGATGTCGGCGAAGCCCATGGACCCGCTCGGCTTGTTGGCGGCCGCGCCGGCATCGGTGGCCCACTGCACCACCACCTCGTCGCGGTCGAAACGTCCGGCCGCCGACACCACGATCAGCGGCGCGTCGGCGCTGCGCTCCTCGGGCGGGGGCAGCCGGTACCAGGCCGAGCGCAGTCGCGCCTGCTGCTGGACACCGGATCGCCAACTGCCCAGGACCGGCGTGGTCGCCGGGTCGAGACCGTAGGGCAGTCGGGCGCTGGATCCGTTGACACCGGGCGGGGCTGCGCTGCCGGTTTCAGTGGTGGTCTCGGTGACGGTGACGGTCTTGTCGGCGGCGTCGATGAGATTGCCGCTGCCGGGCGGCTCCTTCACCGGGTCGGCAGCGATGTCGGCCGGAATCCCGTTGGGGGAGAAGCCCTCATCGGTGACCGCGCCCAGTGCGTCGCCCAGTGGAACCTTGACCGGGCTGAGCAGTCCGGCGTTGGGATCGAGTTCGACCATCACGTCGTCGGCCAGCCCGCAGGTCTTGCCGGTCAGCGCCTGCAGATTCGACCGGCCGACCGACCAGGCCGGCCATTGGTTGACCATGCCGAGGGTCAGCGACACCACTTCGAAGACGACCAGGAGCCAGGACGCGACGCCCAGTGGGGACCCGACGGCACGTGACCACCACCGCGGCCGGCTGCCGCTGTCACGATCGGAGAAATGGAACCAGGCCGCGATCAGCAGGGCCACCACGGCGCACCCCAGCAGGATGGTGGTGAACCCGAGACGCCACTCCGGGAACTGATTCGACCATGGCACCCCGAAGCTGGAGACGTACCACCAGCCGTTGACGCTGGCGAACGACAGTGCGGTCACGAAGAGGACGGCGGCGGCGAAGACGGCGCGGTTGCGGGCCGACCGCATCACCGCGGGCATGACCGCGACGGTGGCCAGCGCCCCGAGTGATCCGGCCAGGCCGGCGAACACCCCGAAATGGTGGGTCCACTTGGTCGGGGTGAACATGATCGCCAGGAACGAGATGATCGTGATACCGATGATGCGCCGGCTCGGACCGGCCGCCGTGCCGGGAATGTGCCCGCGGCGCAACATCATCGCCACCGAGACCACCAGAGCGAGGATCAGCGCCAGGACCGCGAACCGCCGCGCGATCGAGCCGTCCGGGGTGGCCATCATCAGCCGCTCATAGCGGGTGTGCTCGTCGAACCAACTCAGGCTCGGTCCGACGGCGCGCTTGAGCGCATTGGCCTGGGCCACGGCGGCGAAGGTCTGGTCCCGGAACATCGGGATGATCGTCACGGTGGCCGCGGCCAGGATCGGGGCCAGCAGGGGCAGCAGGCCGAACTGCCGGGAGCGACGGTGCAGGATGGTCCGCAGCGGCCCGATCGCCACCAGCAGGGCGCCGATCGAGGCGATGCCGGTGGGTCCGGAGAACAGTGTCAGGGCGCCGACGATGCAGGCCACCGCGAGCGGTATCAGCCGGCTGGTGGCCACCGCCCGTTCGACCGAGCACCAGGTGAGCAGGATGCCCAGCGCGATGATGGGCTCGGGCCGCAGCCCGTTGTTCAGCGGCAGCCAGAACGCCAGGAACATGCCGGCCGCGGTCCAGGCCGCCGCGGTGCTGTTCTTCACGGCGTTGCCCAGACGCGGCAGCACTTCCCGGCTGATCAGCCACCAGCAGGCCAGTGCCATCAGCAGGGTGGGCAGCCGCATCCAGATGCTGGCGGTGGACACGTGCGTCCACAGCGCCAGCAGGTCGTAGTACCAGCCGAACGGCGACTCCGGGGTGCCGAACCAGCGGTAGTAGTTGGCCATGTAGCCGGCGTTCTCCGACACCCGCGCCATGGTGAGGATGTAGCCGTCGTCGGAGGTGTTGGCGCCGACGAAGTGCCACCACACCAGGACCGCGGTCACCGCGGCGTCGGTCCACCGCAGCGACCACCAGCGGGCCGGCAGGAACCGGCGGTGCCGGGTGCCGTCGGCGGTGTCGAGCACGTGCAGGGCGAGCAAGGCGATCAGCGTCAGTGCCACCCCGAGCACCATCGCGACCATCTTCAGGGTGGTCGGGGCGAGGCTGTAGCGGGTGTCGATGGTCGCGGTGAAGCTCAGACCGGGCGGCGCCGGTCCGGTCAGGTCGGTGAAGACGCCGACGATCTGGGGCCTGAAGTCATACCCGCCGCGTTCGCCGCGCAACGGCGATCCGGGGGAGTCGGAGTCCAAACCCTTTGTCAGACCGACGAATTCAGCGGTGACCTTGTCGGCGTGGGCGGTGAAGGTGAGCTTCTGGCAGGCCGGGCTGAGCACCTTGTTCAGCGGGGCGACCACCACCGGGGTGTTGCGCACCACCACGACGAGATCGTTGTTGGCCCGCTGGATCAGTAGGCCGCGGTCGACGGCCTTGGGCGCCTGCCGGGGGACCGTCGACAGCAGGACCGATCGCGCCGTGTCGGCCGGACCTCCGAGACCGGCCGCGACACTGCACGGCACGGTGATGTTCACGTCGGTGGCCACATAGCCGATCAGGGGCGCGGTGACGCTGCCCAGCTGGCCGTTCTGCGGCCAGGTGAGTTCGGCGGTGGTCTGCTTGACCGGAAGGAACGGGGTGAGCACGGCCAGTGCTGCGCCGAGCAGTCCGGCGACGACCGCGACGAGACGGGCAGTGCGGTAATTCGCCCGGGTCTGCGTCACGGGGCTAGATCGTAATTCCCCGGCGCGCTCGCGTGTCAGGGACGGTTCCGGATGGCCAGCACGAACGGCCCGATGGTCTTGACCGTGAAATGGGGTGCGGCGAACAGACCGGCGTCCAGATCGACGGTGTAACGGCGCACGTTGGGCTGATTCGGGTAGACGTCTTCGGCCAGTCGCAGGGTGTAGGTGTTCGCCGAACCGGCCGCCCCGCCCCGGCGCATCAGGAACACCGTCGGCGCCTGCCACGGCAGGGCGTCGAGGGCCTTCGCGAACTCGTCGGGACTCTTGAGCTTGCCCCAGGACTCGATGGCCGCTGTGCGCTTGTCGAACTGGGCCAGCGGATTGGCGTAGTGCGATGTCAGACCCTGGAACCCGTAATAGGGGTAGAGCGCCAGGAACCCGTAGTCGGCGGTCATGACGACTGTCTCGGTAGCGGGCTTGCCGGTGGCGGCCCGGATGGCCTCGTCGACCTGCGGGTAGTACTTCTCCGCACCGGGTGGGCGGCGGTCTCCGCGCTGACCGTTGCCGTCGGTGTCGGTATAGGCGACGTTGATGTCCGGGGTCAGCACGTGCGGGATGTCCTGGCTGAAGCCGATCGCCCCGATCAGGCCGACGGCGGTGGCCACCGGAATGGCGTGCCGCCACCTGCCCTCGAGGGTCCGGGCCACGTCGATGAGGCCGAACACGCCGGCGGCGGCCAGCAGCACGGTCAGGGTGGGCTGCAGCCGGAACGACAGCAGGGTGGTGCCGGCCAGTGTGGCCAGCATGGACAGCAGCGACCACGCATAGAGCGACAGCACGCCGATGCCCAGCGCGGTTGCCCGTGCCGACGATCGGGCCCGCCAGACCAGCCACAGCGTGCCGAGCATGCACAGCGCGCCCAGCAGCGAGAACTGCAGCATCGGGAAGTTCAGGATCGCGCCGTCGTCGGGAAGGTAGTGCTGCGCGCTTCCGGTGCCGCTCATCGGTCCGCGGGCGGCCCGCAGTAGGAACGGCAGCCAGGTGAGGGCGCCGACGGCCGCGGCGACGACCCCGATCACGCACAGCCGCAGCAGTGGGGCGACGCTGCGCCGGGACACCGCGGCCACCGCCGCCAGGACGGTGACGGTGAAGGCCGCGTAGGCCAGCAGCAGGGTGTAGAAGGTGGCGGTGACGCCGAGGAATAGTCCGGTGCCGATCACCGCGGCCCACCCGTTGTGGCCGCCGGGCCGGCCGCTGCCGCGGAGACCGCCCCACGCCAGTACCAGCACCGGCGGGATCAGCATGGTGATGATCGCGCTGTAGGGCTCCGGAGAGCTGTAGGCCAGCGTGACCGCCGCGGTGGCCGCGGTCACCGCGAGCGTGTACTCGAATCGGATCAGTTCCGACCACAGCACGAAGGCCAGCACCACCGCGATCGCGATCGAGGTGATGGCCCACGGCTTGAACATCTCCCAGGCCGGCGTCCCGGTGAAGGCCGCCGCCCGACCGCCCAGCCAGAACCAGCCCGGCGGATAGAACGGCGGCAGCCCGGCGTAGGTCATGTCGTGCAGGGCGGGGCTGTCGGTCAGCCGGGTCAGGTACTCGGTGCGGAACTGCTGGTCGACGGAGATGCCGAACAGATAGAGCTTGGTGGCGCCCAGTGGCATGCCGAGGGTGACAACGGTGAACCCGGCCAGCAGAACCGCGGCCCCGATCCGCGACAGCGTCCGCCATCCCGGCCGTCGGCGCCACAGCACCCCGACGGCGAGAAGGCCGATGAGACAACCGACTTGGCCGACGGTGGTCAGCGCGTGCAGTTGATTCGACGACGGGTAGGCCGGCCAGTCCACCCGGGAGATCGCGGACAGGCCCGCCGCCGAGACGATGATCGCGATGAGCGCGGCCGCAGCCATGCCGGCGACGGTGGCGACTGCCTTATGCATCAGTTCTGTTTATCGGGGGATCAGATGGGCAGCTTGCGGAAGATGGGCCGCGGAATGTGTCGCAGCACCATCATCACGTAGCGGAAGGCGCCGGGCGCCCAGACCAGATCCTTGCCCTTGGCCGAGGCCGTCACAGCCAGGTCGGCGACGTACTCCTTGTCCACGGTCATCGGGGCTTCCTTGACGTGTGCGCTCATCCGGGTTCGCACCTGCCCGGGCCGGATCACCAGGACGTTGACGCCGAACTCCTTCAACGCCTCGCCGAGTCCGAGGTAGAAACCGTCGAGGCCGGCTTTGGTCGAGCCGTAGACGAAGTTGGACCGGCGGACCCGCTCGCCGGCAGCCGAACTCATCGCGATGATCCGGCCGAACCCCTGGTGGCGCATCTTCTCGCCGAGCAGCACGCCGACGGAAACCGCTGCGGTGTAGTTGATCTCGGCGATCTGCACGGCCTTGCGCTGGTTCTGCCACAGCTCCTCGGCGTCGCCGAGCAGACCGAAGGCGACGATCGCGACGTCGACGTCACCATCGCGGAAGCACTCGTCGATCACCTCGGGATGGCTCTTGGTGTCGACCGCGTCGAAGTCGACCAGTGTCACCGACTTGGCGCCGGCGCGGGACATCTGTGCGACGGCGGCCTCGCGGCCTGGGTCGTCGGGCAGCGCCGCCAGGATGATCCGGGCCGGGGCGTCGCGCAGGTAGCGCTCGCAGATGGCCAGCCCGATCTCGGAGGTGCCACCGAGCAGCAGGATGGTCTGAGGATCACCAACGGCGTTGAGCACCATTTAGAGCAACTCCAGGCGTCGGGCCATGTCCGAGGCGAAGACGCCGTGCGGATCGGCGTTGCGGCGCACCGCGATCCACTCGTCGATCCGCGGGTACATGGCGTGGAAGGTCTCGGCGGAGGTGCGCGAGTCCTTGGCGGTGTAGAGCCGTCCGCCGAATTTCAGCACCCGGCGGTCGAGTTCGGTGACGAACTCACCGAGGCCGGCCTTGATCGGAAAGTCAACGCAGACATTCCATCCCGGGATCGGGAAGCTCAGCGGTGCCTGGTTGCCCGGCCCGAACAGCTTGAACACGTTGAGGAACGTGTAGAAACCAGACCGCTGGATGTCGACGATGATCGCCTTGAACTCGTCGACCGCATCCATCGGAACCACGAACTGGTACTGCAGGAAACCGGCCGGGCCGTAGGCGCGGTTCCACTCCCCGAACATGTCGAGCGGGTGATAGAACTGCGTCAGGTTCTGGACCTTGCCGCGGTAGGTGCCGGACTTGCGGTACCAGAGTTCACCGATCGGCCCGAAGGTGTACTTGTTGGCCAGCCCGTTCGGGAAGATGTCCGGGAACGTGAGCAGTTGCGGCGCATCGAATTTCAGCGGATCGCGCTGCAGCTTGGCCGGCAGCTGGTCCAGCCGGGCCAGCGAGCCGCGGGAGATCGCGGCGCGGCCCAGTTTCGGCGGGGCGCTGATCGCGTCGAACCAGGCGCTGGAATAGGTGTAGTTGGACTCGCTGCCGTCGCTGTGGAAGGCGATGGTCTCATCGAGACTCGCGGTGACGTCGCCGTCGGCGATGAAGTACGCCGTCTCGGTCGGGGTCATCTCGATGGTGGCGCGCAGGATGATCCCGGTCAGGCCGTTGCCGCCGACGGTGGCCCAGAACAGGTCCGAGCCCGGGCCGTCGGGGGTGACGGTGTGCACCCGGCCGTCGCCGGTCAGCAGATCCATCGACCGCACGTGGTTGCCGAAACTGCCGGCGCTGTGATGGTTCTTGCCGTGGATGTCGCAGCCGATCGCGCCGCCGATGGTCACCTGCCGGGTGCCGGGCAGCACCGGCACCCACAGCCCGTGCGGCAGTGCGGCCTTCATAAGCTGGTCCAGGCTGACGCCGCCGTCGACGTCGACGATGCGGGTGGCGGGGTCGATGCTGTGGATCCGGTTCAGCTCGGTCATGTCGATGACCAGACCGCCGCCGTTCTGGGCGTTGTCGCCGTAGGAGCGGCCCAGGCCGCGCGCCACTACCCCGCGACTGCGTCCACCGGCGGCCTCCTCGGCAACCCTGGCGACGGCCTTGATGATCTCTTCGGGGTCGGACGTGCGGAGCACCTCGGCCACGCTGGGTGCGGTGCGCCCCCAGCCGGTCAGGCGCTGCATTTCGGTCGTTGCGGACATCGTGACGAGGGTACCGTGCGACCCCTCGGGCCTAATGGAGGCGGAAAATCCAAACCCGCTGGACGATGAAGTTGATCACCGTCGCGGTGCCCTGCGCGACGACGAAGGCGGCCAGCGAGGCCCATGATTTGCCGTCGAAGTGGTGATAGAGAACGTGGAAGATCCCGACCTGGACGGCGAAGGTCAACGCGTAGAGCGCCATCACCGCCAGGAACCGGCTTCTGCTCGGCGCGGCCTGGAACGTCCAGCGCCGGTTGATCAGGTAGGCGGTCATGGTGCCGGCGATGAAACTCAGCGCCTTCGACAGGTCGACCTGAAGCCCGCACACCTCGTGCAGGAATTGCAGCAATCCGAAGTCGACGACGGCCGAGAAGCCGCCGGTGAGCACGAACCGCACCACCTGGGTACGCAGGCTCAGTGGCGCCGCGGGCGCGATTTCGGACATCGCGGGAAGTTTACGTGTCCGTGCCTACCGCCCGGGCCGTGGTGACGTGTGCAAGATGGAGGGGTGCAGCATCTGGCGGTGCAGGATCTGGCGGCGGCCTGGGGGGACCTGATCTCCCGGCACTCGCACGACCCCGATGCGCTCGCGGTGGGTGGCGAGTTGGTGGCGGCGTGGTCGCAACTGCACCGGCGCTACCACTCCGTCGCGCATCTGATGGACATCCTGGTTCGCGTCGAGCAACTCGCCGACCACGCTGACGACCCGGACGCGGTACGACTGGCCGCCTGGTACCACGACTGCGTCTACGAGGGTTTGCCCGACGACGAGGAGCGCAGCGCCCGGCGCGCCGAGGAGGACCTGTCCCGACTGGGGGTGGCGCCCGCGATGGTCGACGAGGTGGCCCGCCTGGTGCGGATGACGGTGACCCACGATCCGGCTCCGGGCGACCACAACGGCGAGGTGCTCTCCGACGCCGATCTGGCCGCGCTCGCACTGCCCAGGGACCTGTACCGGATGAACAGCGCCGCCATCACCGCCGAGTACGCCCACATCCCCGACGAGGTGTTCCGCAAGGGTCGCCTTCAGGTGCTGATGTCGCTGCTGGAGGCGCCGGGGGTGTTCCGCACCGAGCCCGGCCGGCAGTGGTGGGAGGCCGCCGCGCGGGACAATCTGCGCGCCGAACTGGCCACCCTCACCGAGTGATCCGGCAGTGATCTGGGCGGCAAAAGGCCGTTCGGCACTTGCGCGTTCGTCATTTGACGTAGAACATCTGGCGCATGGCGGTTGACGAAGGCCCGGTGACGGTACTCGGTGACGACAAGGCGTGGGACCTGCTGTCCAGCGTCACCCTCGGCAGGTTGGTGACCTACTTCGGCGGGCAGCTGGAGATCTTCCCGGTGAACTTCGCCGTGCAGAACGGCACGCTGCTGTTCCGCACGGCCGAGGGCACCAAGTTGTTCACCAGCGTGATGAACGACCAGGTGCTCTTCGAGGTCGACGATCACTCCCTCACCGAGGGCTGGAGCGTGGTGGTTCGCGGCACCGCCCACGTGCTCAGCACGGCCGAGGAGATTCAGGAAGCCGAGCAGGTCCGGCTGCTGCCCTGGGTCCCCACCGTGAAGTTGCGTTACGTGCGGGTCACCCCGTCGGAGATCAGCGCGCGACGTTTCCAGTTCGGGCCCGAGCCGGAGCAGGGCCAGGTCCCCGGCTAGCCCGGCTGCCCCGTTGAGTGAGGACTCGCGCAGACGTTGTGCGAGTGACCCTCTGCAAGGTTCCTCACTCAACGCAGTGAAGCTAGACCCAGTAGGGCACCCGGGCGCGGTACTGGCGCAACGCGATCGCCGCGGCGCACCAACCCAGCACCGTCAGGACGATGACGACGACCCAGTGCCGGGGTTCCTGATGCGCGCCGAGCAGTGGCGCCCGCAGGATGTCCAGATAGTGCAGCAGCGGGTTGAGTTCGATGATCTTCGACCACCGGCCGGCGCCCTGCTGCTGCAAGGTGTCGGCGTTCCAGATGATCGGCGTCATGAAGAACAGCAACTGCACCAGTGAACCGAGCAGCGGCCCGATGTCGCGGTAGCGGGTCGACAGGATCCCGAAGCAGAACGAGACCCACACGCAGTTGAGCATGATCAGCGCCAAGGCCGGGATCACCGTCAGGTCGGCCCAGGACCATGGCTTGGGATAGATGATCGCGATCACCAGATAGATCACGATGTTGTGCGCGAACAGCAATAACTGCCGCCACACCAGCCGGTAGACATGGACGCTCAACGGCGTGGGCAGTTGCTTGATCAACCCCTCGTTGGCGATGAACACCTCGGCGCCCTCCAGGATCGAGGCGTTGATCAGGTTCCAGATGATCAGCCCGAGCGTCACATACGGCAGGTGCTCGGACAGTTCGAGATGAAAGAGCTTCGAGTACAGCGCGCCCATCGCGACGGCGGTGGTGCCGGTGGCGATGGTGATCCAGAACGGGCCCAGCACCGAACGCCGGTACTTCTGCTTGATGTCCTGCCAGCCGAGGTGCCACCACAGTTCCCGTTTGTGGAAGCCGCCGACCAGGTCGCCCCAGGCGCGCCCGAAGGTCTTGGAATCGCCGGCGGCGTCGGTGAACGTCATGGCTTCCCTCCGAATTGTTCGCGACGGCCCAAGCGGCGCAATCGGATCCACTCCTTGAACCCGGCCGGATCGCGGCGGGTGATCAGGAAGTACCAGCCGAACCGCAGCCACTCCTGTGGCAGCAGCTTGCGCAGACCCGGTTGGGACAGCACGTACCCGCGATTGCGGTAGGTGAAGTAACGCTTGACCGGATCGTCGGGGTACTGGGTATGCATCCGACCGCCCAGGATCGGCTTGAACTCGTCACTGCCGTAGGGGTGCAGGTACACGGTGTCCAAGCAGGTTCCGAACGGCAGTCCACTGCGGACCAGCCGGCGGTGCACCTCCACCTCGTCGCCGCGCACGAAGAGCCGGAGGTCCGGAACACCGACGGCCTCAATGGTTTCCGCGCGGAAGAGCGCCCCGTTGAACAGAGAGGCGATGCCGGGCAACAGGTCCTGTCCGGCTCCTTCGGTCCGCAGTTCTTCGGCGCTGCGACGCCACACCAGACCGCGCCGCAGTGGGAAGGCCAGCCGGTCGGGATCGTCGATGGAGCACACCATCGGCGACACCTCGGCCAGACTGTGCCGCTTCGCGCAGGCCAGCAGGGTGGCCAGCACCTCGGTGTCCCGGGGACGGCCGTCGTCGTCGGCCAGCCACACCCAGTCCGCACCCAGGGCCAGCGCGTGCAGGATCCCGAGCGCGAAACCGCCTGCGCCGCCGAGGTTCCGCCGCGATCCCAGATAGGTGGTGGGGACCGGCTGGCCGGCCACCAGATCGCGGACCCGTTCATCGGAGTCGTTGTCCACGACGATGAGGTGGTCGACCATCCGAGACTGGGTGCTCAGCACATCCAGGGACTTGGCCAGTTCGTCGGGCCGGCGGTGGGTGACGACGACCGCGCACACCATCTCGGTCACGGCGCGGGAACCTCGTCGGTCCATTCGCCGCGATGATCGGCGAGGACCTCGCGAACATGGCGGGCCGCATCCTCGCCCTCGTAGCCCCGGACGACCTCCTCGATGCTGCCCTGCAGGCGGATGGTGCCGTGGTCGATCCACATCGCGGTCTTGCACAGCCGGGCCAGGAATTCGTTGGAATGGCTTGCGAACACCAGGATTCCGGAACGTTCGACCAGTGCCTGCAGACGGTGCTGTGCCTTCTTCAGGAACTCCGCGTCGACCGCGCCGATGCCCTCGTCGAGCAGCAGGATCTCCGGGTCGATGCTGGTGACCACACCCATGGCCAGACGCACCCGCATGCCGGTGGAGTAGGTGCGCAACGGCATGGACAGGTAGTCGCCGAGTTCGGTGAACTCCGCGATCTCATCGACCTTGGCCAGCATCTGCTTGCGGGTCTGACCCAGAAACAGGCCGCGGATGATGATGTTCTCGTAGCCGGTGATCTCCGGGTCCATCCCGACGCCGAGGTCGAAGACCGGAGCGACCCGGCCGCGCACCACGGTCCGGCCCCGCGTCGGCTCGTAGATGCCGGACAGCAGGCGCAGCAGGGTGGACTTGCCGGCGCCGTTGTGCCCCACCAGGCCGACGCGGTCGCCCATCTTCAGCGTCATGGTGATGTCACGCAACGCCTCGATGACGACCACGTTGTCCGCGGTGCGCCCGATGGCGCCGCCGGCCTTGCCCAGGAACGCCTTCTTCAGTGAGCGCGCCTTGGCGTCGAAGATCGGGAACTCGACCCAGGCGTCGCGGGTCTCGATGTAGGGATCGTTGCTCACCGGTGGCGTCTGCCTCGTGCCTAGAGGTACTGCCCGGTCCCGTGACCGGAACTCGGGGGTCCACTCGGCGGGACCATGCCGGGCGGCAGCACGCCCTGACGCATCTCCTCGAGTTGGGCGCGCGCGGCCATCTGCTGGGCGAACAGTGCGGTCTGGATGCCGTGGAACAGTCCCTCGAGCCAGCCCACCAGTTGGGCCTGGGCGATCCGCAACTCCGCATCGGAGGGGACGGTCTCCTCGGAGAACGGCAACGCCAGCCGCTGGAGTTCGTCGCGCAACTCCGGCGCCAGACCGCCCTCGAGTTCGCGGATGCTGGTGGCGTGGATCTCGCGCAGCCGGGTGCGGCTGGCGTCGTCCAGCGGCGCGGTGCGGACCTCGTCCAGCAACTGCTTGATCATCGTGCCGATCCGCATCACCTTGGCCGGCTGTTCCACCAGGTCGGCGATCGAGCGCTCGTCGCTCTCGCCGATGTTCGCCGCGTCGGCATCGGGGCCCGGGATGACCTCGATGTTGTCGTCGTCGGAGTTCGTCATGCGTTGAAGCGTTCCCTCGTATCGGTGACTGTGGGTATAGGTGATTGTGGGTATCGGTGACTGTGGGTATCGGTGATTGCGGCCCTACGCCGGACCGCGCCATTCGTAGATGCGGGCACCGCCGTTGTCGTAGATCTTCGCCCACGACTCGGACTTGTCCAGTGACACTAGCCCGTCTGGCATCACGAAACCGCGCACCACGGGGCCGCTGGTGATGACGTAGCGGATGTTGAGCGCCTTGACCGCGTCGGCGATCCGCGGGTCGTGATCGGCGTCGTCGGCGTAGGCCCAGAAGATGAACCGGTTGTACCCCGGGCCCTGTTGCACCGGGTAGTCGTAGTGGGTCCACAACGGGTGCAGACCTGCCACCGCGTACATCCACGCCGTGCCGTCGACGTTGGCGTCGCCGATCACGGTGTCGCGGGCGCCGGGCAGGGTGGCCAGGTAGGCGAAGGCCTCCAGGTCCTTGTCCCCGACGATGACCCGGTCGTACTTCTCGCCGATCAGGTGGCGGTGCCGCGGGAAGTAGTGCCAGGTCAGTCCGAAGCAGGTGACGGCAAGCAGGGCCGCGGTGGCGCCGATCCAGAACTTCTGGCCGTGGGTGTGTCCCCGGTTCGCGGCGCGTCGTTTCACCCAGGCCACCACCAGTAGCGCCAAGGAGAACAACGCGAGTCCGGCCATCGGGGTCAACAGCAGGGTCACCACCGCCGACAGCCGCCGCGGGTCGCTGTAGAACAGGTCGCTGTACATGCCGGTGACGGTTCCGATCGGGCCGCTGAACGGGGCCGAGGAGTGCACGATCGCGACGACCAGCAGCGCCCAGACCGCGGCCGGCCACCAGATCCGCTTGAACAGCAACAGCAGGAAGCCGGCGGCGGCCAGGGCGATGATGATGTTCTGGATCGGGTAGTCGTTGAGGTGCCGGGTGTGCTGGACGATCGCGTCGAACAGGGCACGCTTCTTGCCCAGGTGGGTGACGAAGGCGTGCCCGGCGATGATCTCGGCCTGCGCCATGACGGCGAGGAACTGCGGCAGTAGCGCGAGCAGTGCGGGTACGCCGATGACCAGCAGCGTGCCGAAGTCGGCCAGTCGGGACACCGCCGGCCGCCGCCACGCCTCAAGGAGCCACCAGGCCGTCACGAAGGTCACCACCACCACGCCGCCGGTGATGTGCACCGAGAACACCCCGATCAACGCCAGCACCGCCAGGGGAATGCGGTACCAGTGCGTCACCGCCGAGGTGATCAGAACGAAGGCCGGCACGGCCAACCCGTAAGCGACCATGTTCGGCATCGAGGCGGTGTCGAACTCGACGTAGGGCACCGCGGTGAAGGATGCCGAGAGCGCGCCGGCGGTGGCCGCCGCGCCGGCCGTGCGCCAGCGGGTGGTCCGGCTGATCAGCAGCTGCCAGGTCAGCAGCGCGGCGGACAACGGGAACAGCCAGACCGCGGCGGCCAGCGAACTGAGCGTGTAGGCGGTGGTCGGCGCGGCCCCGGTCAGTTGCGCGAGCACCGCGGCAAGGGCGTGAAAGGCCGACGGGTAGTACAGCGCCGCTTGGGTTTCCACGTTGCGCAGCTCGCCCATATGCGTCGGCGAGGCCTGACCGGTGTCCAGGATCCAACGGATGGTGTTGGCGTGCCAGACCGAGTCCCAGGTACTCGGGATCGACTGCCAGTACGGCATCCCGCGCCAGGCGGCGAAGCCGATGGCGAGGGCGCCGAACAGCACTCCGGCGCCCGCGATGATGACCGGCCAGTCAGGTCCCCCGGCGGCGCCCGGACCGGTGCGGACCCCGCGGGTCAGCAGCGCGCGCAGCCCGGCGACGACGGCGGCGACCACGGCCAGCGTCAGCAGCGCACTCAGCGCGTTCCACCGGATCCCGACGGCGCCGAAGGGGACGGTGGCCAGCGCGACGGCGCCATAGGTCAGTACCGGCCCGACCGCCAGCGCCAACGGCCAGCGCAGCCCCCCGGCGCGGCCCACCACGGCGCCCGGTACGGCCATCAGCAGCACCGCGATCAGCACACCGGAGCCGAAGTTCACTGCCCTAGTATGGGGAAGCGGTCCGAATTGCCGTCGAGGGGGCTCGGGGGGCGGGACCACAGACAACGGCGCAATTGGCGGACGTCGAAGGTGGGTGCGATGGCATACGACGTAGCTCGTGTGCGTGGCCTGCACCCCGCGCTCGGGGACGGCTGGATCCGTTTCGACGCCCCGGCCGGCAGGGTCATCCCGGAGTCGGTGGCCAGCACCGTCTCCACCGCGTTCCGTAATTCCTCGGCCAGCCGCACCGGTCCGCATCCCGCAGCCCGCCGCAGCACGGCAGTGCTCGAGGCCGCCCGCCGGGCCGTCGCCGACCTCGTCAACGGTGACCCCGAAGGGGTGGTCCTCGGTCCGGACCGGGCGGCGTTGCTCGCCTCGCTCGCCGAGGCGGCCGCCACCCGGACGGGTCTGGGCAGCGAGGTGGTGGTGAGCCGACTCGATGACGAGGCCAACATCGTGCCCTGGCTGCGCGCTGCGGACCGCTACGGCGCCAAGCTCCGGTGGGCCGAGATCGACATCGAGACCGGCGAACTGCCGACCTGGCAGTGGGACGAGTTACTCAACCCCGACACCCGGCTGGTCGCGCTGTCCTCGGCCTCGGCGACTCTCGGCACCGTCACCGACGTGGGCGCCGTGGCCAAACTCGTGCACAACATCGGCGGTGTGGTGATCGCCGACCACACCGCAGCCGCCCCCTACCGGTTGCTGGACATCGGCGCGGTCGACGCCGACGTGGTGGCGCTCAACGCGACCGCCTGGGGGGGCCCGCCGATCGGGGCGCTGGTGTTCCGCGATCCCGGCCTGATCGGCACCCTGACTCCGATCTCGACGGATCCGCATGCCAGTGGTGCCGCCCGCCTCGAACTCGGCGGTCACCAGTACGGACTGCTGGCGGGGCTGGTGGCCAGCGTCGAGTACCTCGCGTCGATGGACGAGGCAGCCGAGGGAAGCCGGCGTGAAAGGCTCACGCAGTCAATGGAATCGGCGGCTGCCTATCTCGACGGATTGTTCGACTACCTGGTCGGTTCGCTGCGCTCGATGCCGATGGTCTCGCTGATCGGTGATCCCGCGGTGCGGATCCCGGTGGTCAGCTTCGTGATCGAGGGCGTGCCGGCCGAACGTGTCGTGCAGCGCCTCGTCGACAACGGCGTTCTGGTCGCCTCCAACTCTGCATCGCGGGTACTGGATGCGTTGGGAGTCAACGAGATCGGGGGTGCGGTGACGGTCGGTCTGGCGCACTACACCACCACGGCCGAGGTCGACCATCTGGTGCGGGCGCTGGCATCGCTGGGCTGATCGGCCCTATTCGACGGTGAGGATGACCTTGCCGACCACCTCGCCGGATTCCAGTAACCGGTGCGCCTCCCCGGCGGAGGTGATCGGCAACCGCGCGCCGATCACCGGACGCACCGATCCCTGCTCGACCATCGGCCACACCGAGTCCAGCACGGCATCGACGATCGGGCCCTTGCCGTGCGGGCCGTCCACCGGGCGTCCGCGCAGCGCGGTGCCGATCACCGAGAGGCGTTTGCCGATCAGGGCGCCGATGTTGAGTTCCCCCTTGATGCCGCCCTGCATCCCGATGATGACCAGTTGTCCGTCGGTGGCCAACACCGACAGATTCCGGTCCAGGTAGGACGCCCCCATGATGTCGAAGATGAGATCGGCGCCTGCGCCACCGGTCGCCTCGCGGGTCCGTTGCACGAAGTCCTCGTCGCGATAATTGATCAGCACGTCGGCCCCGAGTTCGCCGCACACGTCGAGCTTGGCCGCCGACCCTGCGGTCACCGCGATGCGGGCGCCCAGCTCACGGGCCACCTGGATGGCGTGGGTGCCGATCCCGCTCGCGCCGCCGTGGACGAGCAACCATTGGCCGGCCTTCAAGCCGGCCGTCAGCACCAGGTTCGACCACACCGTGCACGCCACTTCCGGCAGCCCGGCGGCGTCCGGCAACGTGACACCCGACGGGGCCGGCATCACCTGAGCGGCCGGAACCGCGACATACTGCGCGTACCCGCCGCCGGCCAGCAGCGCGCAGACCTCCTGGCCCGCAACCCATTTCGTCACCCCGTCGCCGACCGAGGTGATCATGCCGGAGACCTCCAGGCCGATGATCTGACTCGCTCCGGGCGGCGGCGGATACTTTCCGGCGGCCTGCAGGATGTCGGCGCGGTTGACGCCGGCGGCGCTGACTTTGATCAGCACCTCGCCCGGACCGGCCGCGACGTCAGCAACTTCGCACCACTGCAGCTGGCCGGAATCACCCGGAACGATGGCGAACATGAGGCCAAACGTACTACTGCCGGAACGCCGCCGGGCAGCGCTGACTCCACCTACGATCAGCGCATGGGTGGGACTATCGCGGGGCGCACGGCAAGCGAATTACCGGGGTTGGATATCGCTGAAGAGCGATCGTGGCAGAACTTTCTGGAGGCCTCGCTGAGGCTGTACGGAACGTTGAACAAGGCGCTCAGCGAGCGGCACAAGCTGAGCCTCGTCGATGTGCGTCTACTGGAGATCCTGTGCCGGTCCGAGACCGGTGCGGCACGGATGGGCGACCTCGCCGAGCAACTGCTGTCACTGCCCAGTCGGGTGACGCGGCAGATCCGCCGACTGGAGGTTCTCGGCCTGGTGGAACGCGAAGCCAGTCCCGACGACGGACGGGGCGTGCTGGCCGGCATCACCGACAGTGGCCGCGCGGTGGTCGAGGTGGCTCTGGTGACTTACGGCGAGGCCGTCCGGGAACATTTCCTGGGCCCGCTGACCCGTCCGCAGATGTCCGCGCTCGGGGAGAACTGCCGCCGGATCAGCGCCGACCTGAAGGTCAGATCCTCGGCGCGGTTCGGCCGGGCCTGACTCCGCGGCGACACGCGTTACGCTTTGCGGCGGTGGCGTGGCAGAGCGGCCTAATGCACTCGCCTTGAAAGCGAGAGACGGCTAACACCGTCCGGGGGTTCAAATCCCTCCGCCACCGCTCTGGCGGTGGCCGTCGGCCTCCGCCACCGTTCTATTCGCCGGTGAAGTTCGGCGGCCGCTTCTCGAACATCGCGGAAACGGCCTCCTTGAGATCCTTCGACGGCAGGAACGCGGAGTTCCAGGCGGCGACGTAGCGCAGGCTGGCGGCGACCGCGTCGGTGCGCCCCTCGTTGAGGACGTCCTTGGTGCCCCGCACCGCCAGCGGCGAGTTGGCGGCGATCTCGGCGGCGGTGGCGTGCGCGGCGGCCAGACAGGCCTCCGGATCCGGCAGCACGTCGTTGACCAGGCCGATCTTCTCGGCCCGGTGGGCGTCGATGTCCTTGCCGGTCAGCGCCAGCTCACGCAGATGGCCGTCGGAGAGGATGTAGGGCAGCCGGGCCAGGCTGCCCACGTCGGCCACGATCGCCAGCTTGACCTCGCGCACCGAGAACTTCGCGTCGGCGCTGGCGTAGCGGATGTCCGCTGCGCTGATCAGGTCGACGCCGCCGCCGATGCACCAGCCGTGCACCGCGGCGACGGTGGGGGTGCGGCATTCGGCGACCGCGGTGATCGAGTCCTGCAGCTGCTTGACCATGGTGTGGAAGTTGGTCCGCGAGCGGGCCGATGCTTCCCCGCCGCCCGCCGACGGAAGGCTGGGTCCCATGGCCATCAGGTCCAGACCGAAGGAGAAGTGCTTGCCCGAGCCGGTGATGACGATCGCCCGCACCTGCGGATCGGCGTCGAGTTCGGCGAAGACGACCGGCATCTCTTTCCAGAACGCCGGCCCCATGGCATTGCCCTTGCCCGGACCCAGCAGGGTCACCTGGGCGACGTTGTCCTTGATCTCAACGGCGAGTGCCTCGTAGCTGCTCATGGCCACAGGCTACGACGGGCGTCAGGCGCCTTCAGTGGCGACCCAGGACCTTGCGAAGGCAAGGAATGCGTCGTTCTCTTCGGGGGCGCCGATGGTGACCCGGGCCCCGTCGTTGCCATAAGGGCGGACCAGCACCTTGGCCTCGGCTGCCTCGTGCGCGAAGCGCGCGGTGCGCTCGCCCAGTGGGAACCAGATGAAGTTCGCCTGCGACGGCGGGAAGGTGTAGCCGAGGCCGGCTAACTCCGCCGTGACCCGGCGGCGTTCGGCGACCACCGCGTCGGTGCGCTCCAGCAGTTCATCAGCCGCCTGCAGCGAGGCGATCGCGGCGGCCTGGGCCAGGGTGCTGACGGTGAACGGCACGTAGACCTTGCCCAGTGCGGTGATGATCTCCGGATCGCCCACGGCGTAACCCACCCGGGCTCCGGCCATGCCGTAGGCCTTCGAAAAGGTGCGCAGCACAACGACATTGCTGTAGTTGTCAGCCAGTCCCAGGCTGTCCGGAACCATCCCGTCGCGGATGTACTCGACGTAGGCCTCGTCGATGACGATGAGGATGTCCGACGGCACCGCGGCCACGAACCGGGCCAGTTCGTCGGGGTCGACCACCGTGGAGGTGGGGTTGTTCGGATTGCAGACGAAGATCAGCCGGGTCCGGTCGGTGACCGCGGCCAGCATCGCGTCGAGGTCGAAAGTCTCATCGCGCAGCGGAACCTGGACCGGGGTGGCGCCGGCCACCCGGACCTGCAGTGGGTACACCTCGAAACTGCGCCATCCGAAGACCACCTCGTCGCCCAGGCTGCAAGTTATCTGGATCAGCTGCTGACACAGGCTCACCGAGCCGCAGCCCACGGCGATGCGGTCGATTCCGAAGTCCCCGTCGGCGCCGAGGTGCTCGGAGAGCTGCTCCTTGAGCTCCATCTGGCCGTTGTCGGGATAGCGGTTGAGGTTCTCGGTGGCCGCCAGGATCGCCTCCCGGACACCGGGCAGCGGACCGTGCACGGTTTCGTTACTGGCCAGCTTGATGGCACCCGGGACGGTGCGGCCGGGGGTATAGGCCGGCAGGTCGGCCATCAAGGGGCGTAGGCGGGCGGTCACGGGGGAGAGTCTAGGGGCGCACCCGAGCTGCTCAGGACTTGCTTTGCCATCCGCCATCAGGGCTGTGTACGCTCATCGACGGTTCAGGAGGCGTGCCAGAGCGGCCGAATGGGACTCACTGCTAATGAGTTGTCCCCCTTAAAGGGGACCGGAGGTTCAAATCCTCTCGCCTCCGCCGCGGTCGGATCCTCGGCCACGCACAACTGAATGAAGGCGCCCGTAGCTCAACGGATAGAGCATCTGACTACGGATCAGAAGGTTAGGGGTTCGAATCCCTTCGGGCGCACTCTCTACCAGCGACAACGTCTCAATTCGTGAGGCGGAAGTCTCGGGAATCCGTCACTCTCCCGGCTCTGCCTCCCGGTGAACGGCCCGGCGACGACACCAGCGTTTCTTCCGCGATCAATGCGAAGCAAAGTCGGGATTGGTGCGTTGCTGATCCGGGACGCGACCGTTATCCGTTGCTGCTCGTGGTGAATCGGCATTTGTGTGACGGTCGTTGATGTGTCGCCGAGTGAAATGACGAAGACCGACAGCCGTCTGGCCGCACGCTGTGCGGCGGTCGCTTCGCTGGGCGCGGCGGTGATCCATTTCGCCGTGACGCCGATGCACTGGCGGGATTGGTTGCCGTCGGGGTTGTTCTTCGCCGCACTCGCGATCTTCCAGCTGCTGTGGGCAGTGGTCGCTTGGTTGCGGCCGGGCGCCCGGGTGCTCGCGGCGGGGATGACGGTCAACGCGGGCGCGGCCGCATTGTGGGTCACGTCCTGCATCACGGGACCGCCTGTCGGGCCGTCCGCCGGTCAGCCTGAAGCAGTCGGGGCCGCGGGCATCAGTGTGCTGTTGTTGCAGTGTTACGTCGTCATGGGTGCCGGGTGGTCGTGGTCGCGGAAGCATCAGCCAGAACAGGTCTCCGGTTTCGGGAGGGCGCTTGTGCTGATGGGTGCCAACACCCTGATCGCGGGCGCCGTGACGGTGGGTCTGGCGGCCAGCCTGCAGGGTCAGCAGCACCATCACCACGGAGTCGCGACCGAGGCGCAAGGCGAGCATCACGCCACGCATGAAGCGCACATGGACGGCGGCACGCACATCGGGGAGACGAAGCGGCCGCCCGGGCCGACACCGGAGGCTGGGCTTCCGGTTACCGATATGGCACTCGATACCGAAGGTGACCACAACCCTGCCGACGCCGTCGCTCCGCCGGCCGGTGGGGCGGGGCGGCCGACTCCGGCCGCGGTGGCGCCCGCCGCTCAGCCGGAGCCGGTCCAACCGCAGCAGCCAGCGGCGGATTCAAACCATGGCGAAGCTGACGGTCACCAACACCATCACGACGACTGACGACCGCCGCCTGGCTCCCGGCACCTAGTGGTGCCCGCTGTGCGGATCAGGTGGGCTTGCCTGGTCGGGCGGAGCCGCAGGCGTTGGAATGTCCAGCGTTCCGACGTCTGCCGACCCCGCGGCCGGCGGTCGCGGCGAGTAGCTGATGCCGCTGGGTTGAGTGCCCACGGGGATGGGGGCCATCGCCGTCAGGGTTGACAGGTCCACGGCGGTGACGGTGTTGTCGTAGCTGTTGGTCACCCAGGCCCAGTCACCGGAGGCGTCGATCACGACGCCGTGTGGCCCGGCGCCGGTGGTGACGTTCCCGCGGGTGGTCATCGCTTTGGTGTCGATGATCGAGAGGGTGTGGCCCTGGGCATTCATTTTGCCTTGGTCGGCGGAGACCACCTCCGTCTCGTCGGGGGTGAGGTAGAGCTGTACGGGCGCTGCAGGCACAGCTGCGCTACCGACTACTTTTCGTTGTGCCAGATCGACTTTCACGATGCTGGGGGGATCGCTGATCCCGGTGTAGGCGTATTTGCCGTCAGCGCTCACCGCGACTTGTGCGGGACTGGTGCCGACGGGGACGGCTCCCACGTACGCGTCAGTGGCCGGGTCGATGAGGTCAAGCGCCCCGTCCATGGTGTTGGCGACCACGATCACCGATCCGTCCGCGGCCGGGCGAAGTCCGTGCGGCATGCCGTCGAGGGTGATGCGGCCGGCCGGGCGGAGGCCGGGAGCCTGGTAGACCGACACCGTGCCGTCGCCGGAGTTGGTGACGTAGACCTTTCCGTTGGGGGCTTCGATGACATGGGCGGGTTGAGCTCCGGTGGGTGCTGTTGCCGTCACCTGGTAAGTGGTGGGTGCGATCGCTACGACGAAGCCGGCGCTACTGACCGCGTACACCACTGCGCCGTCGCGGCCGACCTGAACGTTATGCGGGGCTTTGATTCCATTGAGGGTCATCTTCACCGTGTTGGTGGCGGCATCGATCACGGTGATGCTGTCGCGACCCTCATTGGCAACCCACACCGAACCTGACCGGGGGGCCGCCGAGGGCGCCGGGGTCTGTCGCGGGCTGTCCGAACAACCGCTCAGTACCGTCAGAACAACGGTGGCTGCACCGATCGTGCGTAGTCCGAATTTGAACATCAACGCCCCCTTATCCGTCGAGCGCGAGGTCTTCGGAGATTCCTTGCACGCTACGCCGGATCACTCCATCCGCATTGCAGCGTATTGCGAAGGACTCAGTGGCCGTGGTCGAAGACGATCAGGGTATGGGCCAGCGCGCCGTCGACGAAATAGGCGCGACAGTCGAAGCGATCGTGGATCGTGGTGCCGACTTCACTGGGTGCGTTGGCCACACCCGATACGTTCAGCACGCTGATGCGCGAGGCGTCGATGCCCTTAAGTTGGTCGCTGGTAGCCAGCGAGGAGAAGTCTCGGCCATCGACGTCGAGGGTGCTGGGCTGGGTTTGGACATCAGAGATCGTCGCCTTGTCGGGGGCAACCAACCGCTCGAGTACCGCGGCCTGGCAACGCTGTTGAGCCAACTGCTCGGCAGTGGGGGCCGAGTCGGTGGTCTTTCCCAGTTGCAGCGCGCCCGTGGCGACCGCGATGGCGACCATCGCCGCGCCGACCGCGATCAGCGCGGCGATCAACAGCAATGGGCGCCGGCCCGCGTGCCGGCCACCGTGTTGGTTGCTCATCGGCACCCCGCCTTCCGGGTGAATGTTGGGGCCTCCCCGACCGTTAATCCGCAGCCGGCCCGACCGCACGCTGCGAATTAGGGCTAAGAGGAAGTAGGGCTAAGAGGAAGTAGGGCTATGAGGTTGTGGGGCCAAGCGTTTCGATCGCGGCGCGCAGTTTGGCGGTGACGTCGTCGGCGACCTTCTGCAGCGCAGGGTCCCCGGTGACTTGAACCAGCAGTTGCGGGTTCATCGCTTCCACCAGCACGCGGGTGTCATCGTCAGGATCGGTGCGCACCACGACGTTGCAGGGCAGCAGCAGCCCGATCTGACGGTCGATGGTCACCGCGCGGTGGGCCAGCGGGGGATTGCAGGCGCCGAGGATCAGGTAGTCCTCCATGTCCTGGTCCAGTTTGGCTTTCAGCGTGGCTTTCATGTCGATCTCGGTGAGGACCCCGAAGCCCTGGCCGGAAAGGGCTTCACGGGTACGGGCGACCGCATCGGCGAACGAGGATTGCAGCGAGGTCGAGATGGCGATGCTCATGTGCGGGTTCCTCCGCTGGCCGGGATGGGTTCTGCTTCCCCGAATCTGGCACTGCCGCAAGCAACTGGGGGCACCCGGCACCGTTCTTTATCGAATCTTCACAGAACGACTAGGACACCCCTATCGAGGCGCGCAAGGCTGGAGTCCTAACCGACGTGAAGACGACGAAAGGTATGTGTTGTGAACAAGACAAGGACTGTGGTGACCGGGGTGGCTGCGCTGGCCGCGGTAGCCGCCATCGGGGCGTGTAGCAATACCGCGACCAAGGAAGCAACGTCCTCGGCAGCCCCGTCGACGTCCCAGAGCTCCTCGTCCGCGCCGGCAGCGGCGCACAACATGGCCGATATGCACTTCGCGCAGATGATGATTCCGCATCACCAGCAGGCGATCGAGATGAGCGACATCATCCTTGCCAAGCAGGGCATCGACCCGCGTGTGGTGGACCTGGCCAAGCAGATCAAGGACGCCCAGGGCCCGGAGATCGAGACGATGCAGGGCTGGATCAGCCAGTGGGGCATGCCCGGCATGAGCGGAATGCCCGGGATGGACCACGGCGGCATGAGCGGAATGCCCGGGATGGATCACGGCGGCATGCAGGGATCGGGACCTCAGAGCGGTTCGCCCACCACCACAACCATGCCGATGCCCAGTGGGTCGATGATGCCCAGTGGGTCGATGATGCCCGGTATGGGCGGTATGGGTGACATGCCCGGTATGGGCGGCATGATGTCGCAGGCCGACATGGATGCGTTGAAGAATGCCAGCGGGGTCCAGGCCGCCAAGCTGTATCTGACCGGGATGATCACGCATCACCAGGGTGCGCTGACCATGGCCCAGGACGAGGTCAAGAACGGCCAGTTCCCCGACGCCGTGGCGATGGCCAAGTCGATCCTGGACAGCCAGCAGAAGGAGATCGACACGATGAACCAGATCCTGGGTTCGCTGTAGGAATCACGATGTCGCAGACGCAGACCTACCAGGTCCGGGGAATGACCTGCGGCCATTGTGCGGGTGCGGTGACCAACGAGCTGAAAGCGCTTGACACCGTCACCGGCGTCACCGTCGACGTTGTGCCCCAGAGTGATTCGACCGTCACCGTAACTAGTTCTGCCGGCCTGGAAACCGGGGCGGTGCGCGATGCGATCACGCGCGCCGGTTACGAACTGGTCGTCACATCCGCGGGCTGACCTTCACTCAGGGCCGCCGACTGGGGGGCCGCCGACTGGGGGGACGCCGGGATCGTGGCGGTGAAGGTGGTGCCGTGTCCGGGCCCGCGGCTGGTCACGGTGACGTGGCCGCCGTGGGCCTCGGTCAGGGCTTTGACGATAGCCAGCCCGATCCCGGACCCACCGCGCCCGCGGTCGCGGGCGTAGTCGGCGCGGTAGAACCGCTCGAAGAGGTGCGGCAGGTGTTCGGGGGCGATCCCTTCGCCGTCGTCGGCGACGGTGAACATCACCTCGGGGCCGGCGAGGGTAGCCGTCAGGGTGACATGCCCGCCGGCCGGAGTGTGGCGCAATGCGTTGTCGAGCAGGTTGCCCAGTACCTGCGTCAGCCGTTGCCGATCGGCCCACAGGCGCCCGCCGTGGGCCCGGGTGGCCAGGGCCACGTGCTTTGATGCGTAGCGGTCGGCGACGGCGGCGCCGACCGCCCCGATGAGCTCACTGATATCGACCCATTGCGGGGTGATGGCGGCGTGGGCTTCCTCGGCCTGGGCCAGGGCGGCGGCGTCGTTGGAGAACCGAACCAGCCGCCCGGTCTGCTCGCGCAGCATTGCAATGGTTTGCGGGTCAAGGGTTTTCACGCCGTCCTCGACGGCTTCGAGATAGGCCTCCAGGACCGAAACCGGGGTGCGGATCTCGTGGGCTAGGTCTCCGAAGAGTTGGCGGCGGGTGGACTCCACCGACTGAAGCCTCTCGGCCATCCGGTTGAATGCCGCCGCCAACTCGTCGAACTCCTCCCCGAGTTCCGGCGGGGCGACCCTAATGTCGTAGCGTCCCTCGGCGACTGCGGAGGCCGCCGCCGCCACCTCGGCGATGGAGCGTTGCAGCCGCCGGCTCAGGTAGGCGGTCACGACGAACGCGGTCAGCGCGGCGACGGTGATCGCGACCGCGATCGACAGCGCGGTGGCGTGCTGGTAGGCCTGCTCGGCGTGGAACTGTTCATTGGAGTCGTGAGCCACCCCGGCTTGGTGCAGGTGCTCGCGGAACAGTGGCGGCCCGACCACCGATGCCACCACCCAGGTGGTCACCCCACCGGCCAGCAATACCAGGGTCTGGGCGATCAGGAGCCGCCGGCGCACCCCCAGGCCGGTGGGCGCGGTCACTCGCCGCTGCCCATCCGGTAGCCCACACCGCGCACGGTGAACACGAACCGCGGTTCGACGGGGTCGTCGGCGAGTTTGCGGCGCAGGTGCCCGACGTGGACGTCGACCAAGTGGTCGTTGCCGACCCACGGTTCGCCCCAGACCGCGTCGATGAGCTGGCGCCGGCTCCACACCACTCCCGGCCGCGACGAGAGTGCGGCGAGGATGTCGAACTCGGTGCGGGTCAACGGGATCAGCTCACCGTCGAGGAAAACCTGACGGCTGCCGACGTCGATCGACAGCGGTCCGAATATCCGGGCCGGGGCCTCCCCGGCGGGTGCGACCAGTGCCACGGGCACCGCGCGCGGGCGGCGCAGCATCGCCCTGATCCGGGCGACCAGTTCCCGCGGGCTGAAGGGTTTGGTCACGTAGTCATCGGCGCCGACCGAGAGCCCGAC
>Ga0116182_1000119_pt1 | contig 87196 bp, 57 predicted proteins | sample AD_UKC077_MetaG_FD_89805 | JGI IMG/M metagenome (GOLD analysis project Ga0116182, IMG submission 89805) | Active sludge microbial communities of municipal wastewater-treating anaerobic digesters from USA - AD_UKC077_MetaG | ecosystem: Engineered > Bioreactor > Anaerobic > Digestate | place: USA...
ATTACAAATATACACTCTATCTTTTAGTGTTAAATCAGCTTTGATATTTCCACATAATTCTATAAAATATTTATATTATTTTATAGAATTTTATAGATTATTTAAAGCAGTTGGTAACCCCAGAGCATATTTTCCCCAGAGTTATTCTGAAGTTACTCTGGGAAAAATATTGAGGCAAAAAAAGTTGCTATAGAATATTATAAGTAATATTTTAGTGATATACTTGGTGAAGGAATTTTTCGATTTCAGGAATTTCACCTTGATAAAGAAGATAGGCATTGCATGGTTCTCGGTCGGTAATTTCGTCGTTGATAGGTGTGAGCATGATTTCTTTTACTTTGTCAAGATCTTGTGTTTGACCAAGAGCCCAGCCGAGTTTAATGTAGGCGACTTCGGGAAGCATGTTGCCAAGGGGAATAACTCCAAGAGCTTGGAGATCACGTCCAGTATTGTATACGTTCATGTTGACGTACCCCCAGAGTGTTTGTAATGTCATGTAGATGGCGATGTTGTGTTCTTTGGCACGTTTGATAGCAGGAAATAGTTGACAATTGACGTGTCCTAGTCCTGTTCCTACGAAAACAATACCTTTGTAACCTTTGTCTATGAGGTTGTCGATAATATCAGCTTTCATGCCTGGATAGTAATAAATCATGGATACTCTATCGTCAAAATATGGTAGGATTTGTACTTCTCTATCATTTTTACGCCTTGGTTTATAGTTATGGTTGAGTATGTTAAAGCCTTTGTCTGTAACCATAGCTAGAGGAATGTCTCCAATAGTACGAAATGTGGATCGATAGGAGGAGTGCATTTTTCGAACTCGTGTGCCTTTATGTAGTAGTCTGTATTCGTCAGATGTTGTTCCTGACATACATACAATTACTTCTGCAATGTCAGAATATGCAGCAGTACGCATAGCTTGCATTAAGTTTAATGCAGCATCGGAGCTGGGACGATCAGAAGAACGTTGTGATCCAACAAGTACTATGGGGATGGGAGGATTTTGTACCATGAAAGTGAGAGCAGCACTAGTATGTTGAAGTGTGTCTGTGCCATGTCCAATAACAATTCCATCTATTCCGTTTTTTATTTCTTCACCAATGGCAATGGCAAGTTTTTTATATTCTTCTGGAGTCATGTTTTCGCTGAATACTGCAAATAATTTTTCTGTAGTTAAGTTGCAGATATCTGCTAGTTCTGGAACAGAGCCATATAGTTCTCCAGGAGAAAAGGCAGGGATGACTGCTCCTGTTCGATAGTCTAATCTAGAGGCAATTGTTCCCCCAGTTCCGAAAAGTTTAACTCTAGGAAGACCTTCTTTAACGGGGAAAGGACGTTCTGGAATTTTGTAATTGGCTTTTTTATAGCCGATTTCTATCATGTTCGTAATGGTACTGGTGCTAAGACCGATATTATAGCCTGTTTGTATTTTCATGACAATGTGTTTGTCATCTGCAGTTTCTGCTCTGGGGAGAATAGTACCCTCAAATGTACCTCTTGTTGTTTCAACTTTTGCTTGTCCCCAAACTCGAACTTTGTATTTTTGTAAAATTTCCAAGGCATCGCCTCGGTATCCTTGAAATATATCTTCGCTCATATGTTTAGGCATGGAGTATATGCCCCTCCATTTGAATTGTTGAAGTGATTTTTTGATATTTTTAGAATTTATTTTTTTATGATATTTATTTAAAAATTTTAAATACTTATTTTTATTAATAAATTTAGAATATATTTTGGTTTTAGAGGTGGAATGATTTAGCTATTGTTTAATAGGTGTTTTATTTAATGTTTTAGAGGTGGAATGATTTAGCTATTGTTTAATAGGTGTTTTGTTTCATATGATCAAAATATATCTTGACTTAGGCGATGGAAGAAGTCGGATATTTTATTGATGATGGTTTTATTTTCTTGTTCTTGTTGAACAATAGGCGGAGGTGTATTTGTAATTGGTATGTTATTGTCAGTGGTAGTAATAGATCCTAGAAAAAATATACCATAAGCAATGGCAAGTAAAATGTATGTATTTGCATTTTTCCAAGTTTCAGCAATTCCTTCTAAAGCATCTGGACCTTCTGTAATTATTAAGTATATATGATCTGCAATGATAAATATAGGATATGTGATGGCAATGGAAATTGCAAATGTTGTTGAAAATGGGAATTTTTGTCTGATAAAGCAGTATGTAATTGTGGGAATAACGAAAAGTATGAGTCGAAAAATTAAAGGATCTTCATGGTTTGTGAGTTCTTCTAGTATGGTTTCTTCTTGTTCTTCATAGATGGCCAAGTCTATTTGAAATGTGAATCCTATAAGAATGATGTGAGTAATAATGATGATAATGCCTTGTATTATGTATGAATCTATGAAAGGACATAGAATTTTTGTTTGCAATGTAGACAATAGAATAGCAATGGCAGAAGCAAGTACTATGATAATTGTGAGTTTTATAGTTTCTGGTAGATTCATGACTTTTTCCCAAAAATGTTGAATTTATTGTATAAAATAAACTCGTTATTTATTTTTTTTCTTATGTATTTATTAGGAAATGGCAATGATTTTGAGTTTATAGTAGTTAGCAGATTCATCTAATATGTGGAGTATGTTATCTTTAACTGCAATAGAGGAAGATGTAGCAATGATGTTAGATTCAGTAGCATATGTTTGTAGCAATGTACCATGTTGTGAATCCCATACTCGAATATGATTCTTAGAGGTTGAAATAAAGTATTGATTGTCAGGAGTGAATAATAGATTTGTAATGTTGCTTGTATGTGCATGGATAGTTTGAATAAGTTGTAATGTTTGTAAATCCCAGATGCGAATATTACCTTGTTTACTGCCAGTGATGAATATATTGTCATTAGGAGAAATAGTAACAACAACAATAGAATCAGGATGGCAGATAGTCTGTTTTTGCATGCTATGTGAAGAGATATCCCAAAGGATGATGTTGTGATCTTGACAGGTACTGATAATATTTTTTTCATCATGCGTGATTGCCAATGTTTTGATTGGTGCTATATGTCCTTGGTATGTTTCTTGGGCTTGTGTTTTTACGTTGTATAGATAGATGTGATTGCATTGTGTGGTATATGATAGATAAGTGCTTTGTGGAGAAATTACTAAGTTTGTGACTTGTGTAAGAAATGTTTGTAAAGTTTTTATGTCTATATTAGATTGTGTGGCTTGGTTTTGTGAAGAAATTACTAAGTTTGTGACTTGGGTAAGAAATGTTTGTAAAATTTTTGTGTCTATGTCTAATTTACATTGTTTGAGTTGATTGTTTTGAATAAAATATAGATTGTTGTCTTTATTGTCTATTTGTAGAAAGTTGACGTATCCCAATGGTAGTATGTTTTTTTCTTGAATGCTCCCTGTATTTGTATCATAAAGCTGTAATTTGTTGTTATTATCTATGATGGCGTATTTTGCATTTTGTATAAATATTGCATTTTGTATAACCGAGAGTGGTTTTGGATTATATGTATTAGCATTGATTCTTTTGAGCCATAGAGAACCTTTTTTCCACAGGCAATGGCGGAGAGATTGTTGTAATGATTGTAGGTATTTATCTGATATGTCTGTTTGTTGAAATAGACGTTGGTAGAGTTGTTGTATGAAGTAATTGGGCATGTATTGTTGTAAAGAGAGTGCTTTTTTTTCTTGTTCTAGTGCAGTTTGCAATATTTGTAGATAGGGATGATCTTGTTGAAGTTGGATTGCAAAATCAATGATGGATTTAAGTTCTTGATATCCTCTGAGTTCGTATATTGTTTCTAATTGAATGAATGTTAAGAATGCGTTTACAAGAGAATTCACTGCAGTTTGTTTTATGTTATCGAATTCTTCTTGTGTTGTGGTTTGATGTATGTATTTATAGACAAGTTTAGGGAGACGAAATGTATGATGATCGCATTTTTCCCATATTTCTGTTTGAAAGAGGATAGTAGGGTCTATTTCAGAGAATGCAATGTTTTCTGTTTCTGTATGTATATCTGTAAATAGTTGCAATTTTTTTATAGTATGTATTTCTCCCAATGGAAATAAGCTAGCAATCATGCTCATTCCCCATGTGAAATCATTACTTACATACATTTTCCATCTATTTAAGATGATGCTAATTGTATGAAAATGTTGTTGCCATATGGGAGAGTCTTTAGATTTTTCTTTTATTTCTTTTTGTTCTTGTTTTTCTTTTTCTTGAAGTAGGTATTGATAGTATTCTGTATATGTTAAATCAGTATTAAATTTTTTTTCTGCTTGGATTAAATGTAAAGAGAGAGCATGTCCATGGATGAATTGGCAAATTTGTTTTGCTGCTTGTGTTTCTTGTGCTGTTATAGCAGGTGAGTTGCCAATAAGTATTTTCAAAGCAGATTGTGTGGAAAAATTATTGAGTTGATAATTGATAACATCAGAGTGTTCATAGTATTTGGGGCTAGTGCATAGAATTTTGCAATGGAGTTTTGCTAAAGTAAAATTTGGAAAAAGTTCTTTGTGCAATATATTTGGATCTGTTAAGTTATCAATGATTAAAAGGATATTGGGATGTTGGTGGATATATTGTTGAAATTTAATAATACTGTCCAACGTTAAGTTGTATTCTGGCGATTCATTGTATATATTCAGTTCATATACTATTTTTTGAATTTCATAATGCCATTTATTTGTGTTGTATAACCATAAAATTCCATCTGGAAATGCATAACTAAATCGATGAGCAAATTCAAGTGCAAGTGTTGTTTTCCCAACTCCTTCTAGTTCTTCATATTTTGGATCTTGTGTTAAAATAACGATTTTATTTTTGCGAATATGATGATAAAGGGTGAGCAATTCTATATCTCGTTCTTTACAATGATGCTGAACATTACTTGGAATATAGGAATTTTGTGGCAAAAAATGATGATGTGGAATGGGAGCGTCTTGTGTATTATCAATGGCTTCACAAATTTTATCAAGGACTGTTTCATAATTTTGAATGTCCATGATGGATAAAGTTTGAAGAGGGATAGGAAGAGACAGATCTGGATCACCAATAGGAATGATGACTTTCCCAAATGCAAAGGAAGTTTCCCATTCTTGCTGGACAATAGAGGATTGCATAGCTTCTTTTGTCCATAGAAGTAATACAATTTTTGTATCTAGGATAAACCGTTGGTATTCGGTTGAAGAAGGATCGTAATGCTCAGCACGATTTTGATGATACCATACACTATATTGTTTTTTATTAAGGTCTGCCTCCATTTTTTTTGCAATGTCTTCGTTTTCAATAGCATAACTTAAAAATATATTTTGTTTTATATTGAATAGGACGTTGATCAATTGCATATTTTGAGTTTGTGTATAGTTTAGAGGGATGAGGCGGGATGTTGTTTTTTGTTGGTCATCATTACTATTTTTTTGTGATTCGAATATCATATTATAATATTCTGTAATTTTTTCACATGGTTTCCAGATTGTCATAGATTTATCTAAGCCCATGACTTCAAATGGTCGTCTGAAATTCGGCTGTAAGTTAATTAAATTTAGAGAATTACCTAAAATGCTAGCTTGATTTCCAATTTCAATGAGTAATCCAAAACTTGTACTATGAATATATGTAATGTTTTGCATATCTAAAATTAAATTTATATTTTCATGTGTATAATAATTTTGAATTACTTTTTTCAAGTCATTAGATGTCGATGCATTGAGGATTCCTGCAAGTTTTAATACAATAATAGTGGAGTTTTCATGGTTATAAATTTGTTCTTCAATCTGGAATTTTTTTGTAATGGCCTCATCTTGTTGAAGGAGAAGTTTTGTGCATATACTAGGAGTTGTACATGTATCTATTTTAGATGATACTGGCGGAGTTATAGCAGAAATTGGATTTATAAACTTTAAGTCTTTAAATAAAGGAATTTTTAGAGACGAATTATTAATAAATTCTGTAATATTATTGATTTGTTTAAATTTTTTCTGATATTGTGGTCTTAATAAATTTTTTCGAATGATATCTGAGACAAGACAATAAAGAGGTTGTATGTATGTTTCTTCTTGGGTAGCATTACTACAATATGTGGGTAAGGCAAGATCAGGGAATAGTGCACATAGGGTGAGCAAGTTGTTAGCATTGGGTAAATCTTGTTTATTCCATTGAATAATAGCAGAAATATCAGAGAGTGAGGTGTTTTTTTCTTGCAGTATGTTTTGTACATTTTCTATGCATTCTATATTTTCTTGTATTTTTGTACTGTCTAAAAGAAAGATAATACCATCTACGTCTTGTAGTAGATGTTTTAGAATGCGATTAAATTGTAAATTTCCAGGAACAGAAAAAATATTTAATCTAGTCTGTAGACTAGCAATTTTACCTAGGTCAACTGTAAGAAAATCCATGGAGACAAGAGTGGCAGGAGTAGCTGAAATATTACATAATTGTGCATTTCCACTACATTGCCATTTTTTATGTAATTGTTTTAAAATAGTTGTTTTACCAGATTCTTGTGGACCACAATATAAGATTTTGTAGGTCATTTCTTTTTGTAAAAAATGAAATTGAACCATGTTACTCTCCATTATTTGGATTTTCTTTTGCAAAATTTAACTTTGCCAATTTTGATTTGGATTTTCTTTTGCAAAATTTAACTTTGCCAACGTTTTTTTGGATAAAAATAATTGAGTACTTTTTTGCCTTCTGTCACAAGGTCTGAGAAAGTGCCATTGTTAGTGATTTTCATGTCTGGTTGTATTTGAGAAATTTCTTTTTCTGTTATATGTTCTCTTAGATAGTCTTCTTTTCTGTAAAATACTTTGCTTTCAATAAGAATGATAATACCATTATGTTTTTTTATCATTTGTGCTTCTCGTTCGAGTCGCACATCGCCTATGATGATGAATCCATTTGTCTTTTGTATTTTTCGTTCTACGTAGTTGACTAAGCAGTTTTGATCAATGCTACGCAATGCATCTCCAATCTTACAGAGCAAGTCTCGGTCTTTTTTGCTCAATTTTCCATGTATAGTGCCTACATGGATGCCAAAACATTCTCTTGCAACTTGTTTGATGTAATCAGCGAAATTATATACTGTTGTGTCGTAGCCATTTATGCTTAATAAGTAGCTCAATACGTGTACAAAACTTGTTTTTCCTTTGCCTTTTTCACCTGTAATGCCGATGATTTTTTTTGCATTCAATCAATTGCTCCTAAACAAAATCATTAAAATTCGTGAATATATTTTATTTCATATGTACTAAGTAGCACATGGATAAAAAATTGGTGATTGTATTCACTTGCTTCTAAAGCAAAACCATTAAAATTCGTGACTGTATTTTATTTGATATGTGCCAAGTAGCACATGGACAGAAAATTGGTGGTTGTATTCACTTGCTTCTAAATAAAACCATTAAGATTCGTGACTGTATTTTATCTGAAGTGTGCCAAGTAGCACTTTGAGAAGAGAATGGTGGTTGTATTAAATATGTATTTTTTTCTGTATCTTTTTGTATAATCATTCCTATTTCAATTTCTAGGTTATCTTTATAGAGTACAAAATCACTAAATTGTAGCTCACGTCCCGCTTGATATTGTTGATCAAGCAAGACATAAGTTCTAGAAAAATGAAAACCTTGATTTTCTGGAATATATGCAATATGGAATCGTTGCACTATACTTCCTAAAGAAAAAATCGCAATGAAAATAATAATATATCGTATATATCTAATTTTTTTATTAAGTTTAATCATATTTCTTTTTTTGATATTCGTCCATAATATGTAAAATAATTTGGTCTGCTATTTGAGCACATTGGCGGCTAAATTTACCAACATTGGCAATGGAATCTTCTACTGTTTTTCCAACAATGCCATCATCAGGTCTTGCTTCTAGACCAGCTACACATAAAAAAGCAATTCGAACTGCTTCACCTGCAGATAAAGCTAATTTTAGGGCACATCCTGGTTTGCCACCATCGCAAATTATTCCTGTGATATCAGCAATCATAGCACGCAAAGCTCGTTCGATAACTTCTGTTTTGTGGTCAGCCAATGTTAAAATACCTGCAACTGCACCAGCAGTAGCTCCATGAGCACAACCGCACAAGCATGAGAGTAAGCCTGTATGTTGTTTTACGTAAATAGAAATCATATGTGCAACGGCAAGAGCTTTGATAATTTTATCTTGTTCTGTGATTTTATTAAATGCTGCAAAAGACATCACTGGGATAATAGTACCTAGACCTTGGTTGCCACTTCCTGAATTTGTCATCACAGGTAGATTAGCTCCAGCCATTCTAGCATCAACAGCTGCTGCTGTCATATAACTAGCGTAATTGGCAGCATCATCACCTAAAAGTCCTTGCTGAATTAAATTGTACCATCGTCTACCTACACCGAGGCCATAGTCTTTTTCTAAACCTAGGCGAGCAATCGCCATATTTGCATTTGCACCTTTCATAATCCAATCAGCAAGTTCTTCATCAATGTCATCAGCAAGAGAAATGATATCAGCTATTTTTTGGTCGCCAATAAAAATGAATTTTTTTTCTTTTGTTTGAGTTTTATTATAATAGCAAGAATGATCTATTTCTTTACCATTGACTGTAAGCTTTGTCAAATTTGTATGTGCATTTTCAATCGTAGCAGTGGCAACACCTTTATCAGTAGTAATTTGTGCTTCCACATATAATTGTTTTATGTTTTCTTTTAAACCAATTTTGACTTTGCCATCTTGTATGAGTTGAAGCATTTTTGATTTTTCTGTTTCTGGAATCGTTTCTAATACTTGTAAAATATGGGAAGGATCACCAGCACATCCTAAAGCAGCAGCTATATCTAATCCATATTTTCCATTTGAATAAGGAATTCCTACAGAAAGACCATTTTTATATACATTAGGATCCACTGTGACTTGCACTTCTAAAAGTTGACCCTCGATGGCTCGGTATGCTAAAGAACAAGCCCATGCTACAGCAGCTGGTTCTGTACATCCTGTAGAGAAAAATGTATTTCCTTTAATAATATCTTTAGCAGTCCATTGATTTTTCATAGAGTGTTTACCTTTATTGAAGAAATGTAATAGGATCGCCAGAGTTTATATCTAAATCTCTGGCGATCATGCCTTGTTTATATTATTTTTAAATATAAAAGAAAGTTTTTGTTGATACTAAAAGTTGTTGTAATAAGACTTAATCACTTGATATTTTCGATTATGCCGTTTTTCTGTACATTTTGGACAAGGAATTTCACCTTTGGCATTGCAACGTTTACACAACCTTTTTTGACCTTCAATTTTTATAATAGCACCAGCTGCATTGGAACTGTATCGATCTTTCTCTTTAATGATGCCAGTTCCTTGGCAATCAGGACATTTTAATATTCCACTAGCATTACCTACAGCACTGCACATTAAGCAATAATTATATGCATTATCTGCGATGGCACTTAAAGAATGTCCTTCTTCTTGTTTAAGAATGTAGTTGAGTTTTACAAGTTCATCACGACCGTTTGGTTGATCACCAATTTCTTCTTTAAGTCTAACTAAATAATCTAAAACTGCAATTTCTTTATGATTTTTATATTCTTCTAACATTTTATAGATCATTTCACGAGCACGTTTTCGTAAACGTCCTATACGAGCTGTTTCTTTGACTTGTTCATCTCTTCGTTTTTGCTCTTTTTGTCTAGCTGTTTGAGTAGCTAATAAGTCTTTTTTCTCTTGAAATACACCAGCTGCCCATTGTTGATATGGTTCAATTTTATTAAAAGGAACACCTAATTTTAATGCTTGATTGCAAATATCACGACATGCACTAGCATCATTTTCTACATAGTAAAAACAGGCTAGAGAAAGATAAGATTTAAGGTCTTTGCTATTGTCTTCATGATCTAAAATTAATTTACCAATAGTATGTGTTGCTATTTGATCGAAATAAATTTTTTCTGTACCGAGAGTAAATACGATAGTTTCATATTTACCAAGAGCATCTTCTGTCTGTACTGTTTGTATGTTTTTGAGTATGCCTGTTTTAGGATTTTGAGCTATTAGAAATAAAGTCATTTCTTTATCTTTATGTGTTTCTAAAGATTTGAGTAATGTAATAAAAATATTATTTAAAAGATCAGATTCTTCTTGAAGTTGCTCAATTCTTGATATTTCAGGGTTGTTGGCATATTGTTGACTGTAGGTTGCTTTATAATGTCTAGCAATGTCATTATATGCATTGGCAAATTTTCTTGTTTTTTGATACTCGCGATATATAGGTAAAAATTCTTCTAACCAATCTTTTAACTCGTCTAATTCAGTATTAGAGGATTCGCTAGAACTTACTGTTTGTGTTGATGGTATATCTGATATAGAAGTTTCTGGCAAGCCACTTTCTGTTGTTTCCGCAGTATAACTTTCAATATCCCCATGAGCAAGATTTGTTAATTCGTAGATAAATTCAGCAGGATATAATGATTGCAAATTATGAACAAGCCAATCAAAATTTGTTGCCCCTATAGTTTGAGGATTTTTGCCTTGTAAGTGTTCATTTTTATAATCTTGACATAACTTGATCATATTGGCAACATTATTTGTCCGTTCTTCTGCTAGTGTTTCTTGTACAAATTTTGTGTCTGCATATTTATATGATATTTTTTCAATCAATAACCATTGTTTAAAAATATCATCTGTTTTTTCAGCTTCATAATCTTCTTTTGCTTGCAATTCTTGTTTTTGAGCCATGAGATTTTGATATTGCATCATAATTTCAGGGTAGGAAGTACCTTTGGAAATGGCTTGGTCTACAATATTTATTTTTTCATCTAGTTCTTGGAGTGTTTCAGCTGGTTTTTCAAAAATGGATGCCCATACATTGGACATTGGCGTACCTGTTACTGTTTCTGTTTCTACTGCCACAGTCTCTTGGGTAGGTACAGAAGTAGGAGGAATTTCTATACTTTGTTTTGTTAAATTATGAATAAAAAATAAAGTAACCATGAAAATTAAAAGTGCTACGATTCCTAAAGCTCCCATTTTGTACATTCTGACTGTAGATGGGATGGTTGCTTTAGCACCAGCCATATTCCATTCGCCTGTATTCAAATCCATATGGCAAGATACACAAGTTGTTTCCCCTGGAGCCATAAAAGCACCACAAGTTGGACAATGCCTTTCTTCTGGTTCTTCTGGAACTTGTTTTTCAACTTGGGTTTCTTGTTTCTCTTTTATTTCTTCAATACTAGGAATAGGGAATGCTTTTCCACAACTAGGACATCTTCCCTTTTTCCCGGCATATTGTGGTGGAACTTTTAATATTTTTCCACAACTACAAGTTACTCTAATATTACATGCCATGATTGACTACCTTTCCAAAAAGTCAGTTTGATTTTTGTTTTGATTGTTGTTCAGAAACAGCAACTTGTTGCGTAATTTTTATATATTTTTGAATTTCTTGTATATCTGCTCCATGTTTTACAGCTTCAGAAAATGATTGTTGTGCTAAATTATATTTTTTTTCATACAGATAAAAAATTCCAGCATAGAGATGAACATTTTGCTCTGTTTTTGTGTTCATTGCAAAGTATACAATATCTTCAGAACTCAATGCTTTCATAGAAATATGTACTTTAATTTGATTTTCTGTATGGATTGTAAAATCACCTGTCTTTGAATATTCTTGTAATTGTCCTAAGATGACACGACCATCTCGAACAAAAAATGCTTTTGTTAGACCTTGAACAGCATTGGCACCTTCAATAGCAAGTTGTAAAAGTGCTTTCATAGATTGCACTTCTTTTAAACGAGAGCGTAGTTCTTCTAACAATGGTTCATCTGAATCAATATGTTCTAAAAAATGCAATGGTTGCCAAAGTTTTTCCAAATTTTTTTGTGCTTCTTCATAATTTCTATTATACATTAAGTTTTGAAATTTTAAAATAAATGTTTCATATTGTTGTTGATAATCTTTTAAAATTTCTGCCATCTTTGTACGTTGTTGTTCTTGTGCTTTTACTTTTTGTGTAATTCCAGAATATGTTTTGATTAATTTTTGCAATGATTTATCAATGTTTTGTAGAGAATGATGATGTAAAGACAGTTGTTGCGATAATGTTTCTAAAATATTGGGTGTTAGGCGAGTGATGATTTCTTCAAAGCGTTGTTCTTGCAATAACTGTTGTAATTCTGCATCTTTTGTTTCTAAAAATTTATTGAGAGATACCATGTCTTTATAGGATAGTAAGATAACATCTTCTTGTTTTTGTAAATTTTTTAAATTTTCCTTTTGTATTTGTATAGGGAGTGAGAAATAAAAATATAAACAACATATTGTACAACAAATTGCATAAAAACTTATACAATAAAATAGAATCAGATGAAATTTTTTTATATGTTTCGATGTATTTTTTTCAATTTTTTCTACTGTGTTCTGCTGTGGTTCATGCATAAATTCCGCTGTATTTTTTTGTGATTCATGCATACATTCCACTGTGTTCTGCTGTGGTTCATACATAAATTCCACTTCATCCGTTGTTTCATTGATTTTCCCAAGAATAAAAATACCTTCGTTAGGACATGTGGCAGATAATGTATTTTCCATATCTGCCTTATATTCTGGTATAAAAAGAAGGCGAGAACAAAAAGGACAACGTCCTCTTTTTCCACCAAATTGAGATGAAATTAGCAATATTTTACCACATTTACATTTCACAGAAATATTCATATATGTCCTAATCGCTCATGAGAAAAACGAATTAAAAACGAATCTATAAATGAAACATTTTTGCTTATTGATCATAATAGAATGTAGAATGATAAACAAGAGGTACAAATACTAAAAAACTTTTGCAATGGTGATTTCACCAATGGCAACAGGATATTTTAAGTTAAATGCAAGTAATACATCAGGATGAACTTCCCCCAAATATCCACGAAAACCATTAGAGAGATGGACGCGAGCCAGCCGACCTTCAATACAAAGATCATGGTTTATGGCTTCATATGTGCCTTCGAGTCCCATTTCATATAAAAGGGCATCTAATACAGAGCGAGCTTGTGCATATCCAGTATTTTCTCCGATAATAGCAAAAGCAAGTCGTTTTTCTTCCATAGTTCCAGTTTCATGATCTCCACCAACAAGGATAACATTGCCAATTTCAAAAAACTTTTGTGGAACAGGTTTTAGATGATTTTTTTCTAAAGCTTCGAATAGACCAGTTAATAAATGTGTTCTGACTATATTATATTCTGCAAGTTTTGAATTGAGCAATACAATATGTTGTTCTTTAGGTTGCATTCGGAGTTTTGTAAAATGGTTATCTTGGCTTGTGATCATCAATGAAAAAATTTCATCAAAGCCAAGTCCAATCATAATCATACGACCTAGGTTAGCAATTTTTTCTTCTGGGCGTTCCTTTCCAATGCTCATAGTAGGAACTAAATGCATAGGCATATTGGAATAACCATAAGCAATTGCCAAGTCTTCAAACACATCTACTTCATGTTTTATATCTGTACGAAAAGCAGGGTAGCCTACTTTATATTTATTTTCTTGACCCTCTATTGGTTCTACAGAAAAACGCATACGATGTAGATAATTTATTACATCTTCATGAGATAAGTCGATTCCTAACCATTTACATGCAGCCACACGATCAATTTGAATATAGCCAGGTGTTAGATCAGGCGTGTTTTGTTCTCTATTTTTTTCTTTTATTTTTACGCTTTTTACAGTTCCACCAAGTTCTATTAACGAAGTCACTAATGTTTTTAAAGCTTTTTGCACATCGCTTTGTGTAATTCCTGTGACGTCTATCAATAATCTTTGGGAGCCTATTTGCAATTTAGTGGCATCACCATTAATAATCGGTGGAAAAGACATGACCATTCCTTTATCATCCAATAAAATAGGATAATCTGTGACATTTTCCATCAAATGTTTATAAGCAATCCCTTTAGGATGCTTATTTAATACGTCTGCAGGAGTCATTTTTGTTTCAGGATAACCTAAAGGGAAAAATTCAATTTCATCAGGTTTTATCAACTTATAATGAATCGGAGCTTGGATAGAATCAAGGTTATGCACTCCAATTGCACATAATTTTCTATCACGTCCAATGCCCCAGTGCAAATTTTCTTGCAATTTCATAATTGTTCGTAATACAATAGAATCGATTGGTTTATCCATTTCTACTACAGCACAGACAACGTAGGGACGATAACTTTCTGGATTTTGAAAAGCTTCATCTATAAATACGGTAATTCCAGATGATTCTACAGAATATTCTGGCAAGCCAGTTTCAATTTCTAAATAGCCGCGCAATGCTCGAGATAAACCTCCTGCGTCAAATAAATCAGGTCGAGCAGGTAAAAGATCTAAACGAATCACTTGGTCTTCATCGATACATTCAAAGGAAGATTCACTTTCAAACCCACAAATGCCACAACGACGCAATGGATCTTCATGCTCGAATTTTTCTCCTAAAGTTTCACATTTAGGACATTGGTATAACTTTGCGTTTGCAATATCTTCTAAATCACATCCTAATTTTTCTAACGTTTCCCCTAATACTTCTGGTGAAAGCGTTTTCCCTAACAGCATATTCAACTGTTTTACAGAAATTCCAATTACTGGCACAACCGCACCTCCTGAAACCAATCTAAATCCGAACCATAAAGAACACGAATATTATTTACACCATAACGAAGCATGGCCAAACGTTCTAAACCTAAGCCCCAAGCCATGACTGGAACTTTACAGCCAAAAGGTTGAGTCACTTCAGGACGAAAAATACCAGAACCACCAAGTTCAATCCAACATTTTTTTTCTTCCATCCATACAAAGACTTCAGCAGATGGTTCAGTATATGGAAAAAATGCAGGTTTAAATTTGATTTTATCAAATCCCATTACTTTATAAAATGCTTGTAATGTTCCTAATAAACAACTAAAGGAAGCTTGTTGATCAATAATAATTCCATCGATTTGATGAAATTCTGGTAGGTGCTTAAAGCTAATTGTTTCATTACGGAACACGCGTCCAACACAAAAGAATTTTTTTTGTTCATTGTAATGATTGGCAATAGAACGAATAGAATTTGCTGTTGTATGAGTGCGCAATACCATTTTTTTTGCTTCTTCAGGACACCATTGATATCCCCAGCCAACAGAGCCAGTATTGCCACCGTTTTCATGAGTATTTCGAACATTTTCAACCCATTCTTTTTTAGGCAACTGACCCGCACAAGGGCGTTTTAAATAAAATGTATCTTGCATATCTCGAGAAGGATGGTCTTGCGGTTGAAATAATGCATCAAAATCCCAAAATCCAAGTTCAGCATGAGTAGAAACAGTTTCTTCAAAACCCATCTGTAAAAATGCAAGTCGTGTTTCATGTAAAATTTTTTGTAAAGGATGGCATTTTTTCGGAGAAATAACTTCTGCTGGCAATGTCACATCATATGCACGTAAATTAAAATTACGCCAATTCCCAGAAACAATGTCTTCGCTGGTAAGACTATTTTTTTCAGGTTTTGCAATAGTCAACTTGGGAATTTCCTGTTTACCAAGATTGGACAAACGAATCTTTCTAACAGTTCGTTCTTTAATTTTCGCCAATTCTGGTCGATTTTTTAACAAAGTTTTCACACGTTCTATATCTATACCTTCTAATTTACTTTCTAATTCATCTAGGTAAAAGAACGGTGAAAAACGCAATTTTTTTTCAAAATCTTCTTTTACTTTTTTTCTATGTTCTAATACAAAACGTAAGGCTTGTTCATCAGAATCGGCTTCTTTGCCAATGTTTTTCCCAGCTTCAGTTAAAATAAGCTTGACTTTCTCTTTTTCTAGCCAACCTCGTAAAATTCCCCATTTTATGATTTCATTGACTTTCAAATTAAGTTTTTTTGCCTTCTCTGCCATATCTTTTATAGAAATTTCACCCAATTCCTGTAAGATGGAAAGAAAACGACGTTCAGGCAAACCAGCTGATAATAAATCATCAGCATCTTCTGATGGGACAAATTCATCACGAGGGATTTCTTGTATTTCTAGCCAACCTTTTTCTATTGCAAAATGGACAGTTCCCATTGCCATAGTATGTTCAATGTTGGCATCATTAACCGCTTTTTGAAAATCTATATATTCAGATTGTGAAAGCAATACTTTAAAAAAACGATATTGATCTTCACGAATTTCTATTGACATTTGTATTTCCTAATAATTGATATTTATAAAAATTCATTTGCAAATAAATTATACAAATACTAATAAAAAAAATCAACTAACAATTCAAACAATAGATTTTTTACATTCTCTACATTTTTTAAAAAAGTATATTTTTTATTTTAGAAGAAAGTAAACTAGATAAAAAAATAGCTATACAAAATAGCTACTTTTTTTATGAATCAGCAAATTACTAATAATTTTTTTATATGCTAATTTTAAGGATGAATTTTTGATTTATTTTATTTAGTTTTTTCTATTGTTTGAATATATGAATTTTAAATTATTTTTTAGATTGAATCAGCAATTTTATAATAATTTTTTTAATTTTTGTTGGTGTGATAATTCCACTGATTAATTTTCGAATCGTTTGAATTTTAAAAAATGTAATTTGAGTATTTGTTGTTTTTTGAATAATATCTATGACTTGATTTTGATTTGAAATATTTTCATATAAAGTATTGATCATTTGAATATATTCCTCAGTCATCATCACCCACTTTTTATCTTGTAATTGAATTCCAAATTGAATTTTTCTGTTTTGGTTTGTGAATAAATATGTTGTAATTTCTGTTTTATTAATAGCTTGTCCAAGAAGTTTATAATAATCTGGAGATTGTGATAAAATATAATCTTTACCTATGTTTTGATAAATTGTTTTTAGAGGATTTGGTGTTGTTAAATGGTATAAAAATTTATCTAAGTCCAATCCCACAGTTAAGTGCAATTTGTTGATTTTATGGTATTCTTGCAATCTTTTTTGAAAATCGTATGTTTTGGGAATAGATTCTATTTCTGTACGAGCAAAATAAGGAACGAGTTGATTGTCTTTGATTATAAGATGGATGGCAATATCTCCAATATCGCTATGAATGAGAATACCAAAATTTTTTTCTGGTAAAAGTTGTATAAGAGGATGATATTGTCTATATTTTTGATATGTAGATAGTAGTAATTCTTCTAATATAAAAATATAAATATATTTTTTTACTCGTGCATGATTTACTCCTCCGATTCTATTGCTAATCCAATATCTTTGTTCTTGTGGATTGTTAGGGTAACGACGCTTTGCATTTTCATTTTCATATCGTATGATATTAAGGATATTTTGTTTAAAATGAGAGAATATTTTTGTGTAATTTAAGTTTGCATTTACTTTATTTTTTTGAAAAATATAATTTCTTACAAAATTCCATGTGCGATCTAGCAATATCCAAAGAGATTTTCGATCAATTTGAAAATTATACAAAGGAATTGTTAAAAATTGCGGTTCTTCATTTTCTTGGGGAGTGTAATTTTCTAATGAATCTGTGAGTTTTGTTAATTCATCAATCAAAGGATATATTTGATGAATTTCTGGTCGTTCTATTGTTTCTTTCATATTCCATGTATGTTGAAGTGCGTATTGGATGGAATGTAACAACTCATCCTGGTTATATTTAGGTTGCCAAGCAATATTGTCATTCCATTTTTTTGTATTGAATTCTGGCAATGTTTGGATATATGTGTTGGTATCTTTATGTAGCAAAGGAATATGTTTATGAAACCGAAGCTGATTGAGTAATCGAGTAGAATGTTCGGAATATTGGCTTATACATTGATTCCAAGTAGAAGGAATTGTGATTTCAGATTGGTATCCAAGTCTTAAAATATTTGCAATGCTAGTTGTGATTCCTAGAATTTTTTTTCTAGGTGTATTTTTTGCAATAGTATCTAAAAGTTGTTTTAAAGGAAGGCTAGGTGCTGCAACATTCAATATTCTATGAGAAATAACTGGAGCTAAAGCAATAAAATAGCTGGCTAAAGCAAAATCATATGCATGTAAAAGAGAAATTTTTTCAGGCATATTTCCTATTGGACCGAGTAGAAGACCTTCAATAATCAGTCGTGCTAAAAGCATAATTCCATGGGGAACATTAGGACCATACATAGGAGCAAGGCGTAAATGATAAATTTGCAATTCATCTAGAGAATGATATTGTTCTGTAATTTTTTCTGCATCACGGAAACTTTTTCCTAAAGATAAATAAGGTGTTGTTGGTACAGTCTCTATCGTAGAATGAGGATAGTAAATGGTAGAGTCTGTATAACAAATTATTCTTTGTACATTGGCTTTTTTTGCTGCTTGACAAAGTAAATCTACTTGCCATACATTTGTTTCATAGAGTTTAGTAATGTTTTTTTCTTGAATATTCCAGATATAATCACAATGAAAAATAAGATGAGGTTGAAAGGTTTGTATTGTTTCTTGTAAATCTTTAAATTTATCTTGTAGTGGAGTATACTCTACTTTTTGATAGCGGGGAGTTGTTAAATATTCGGGTTTCGTGGTAGTATCTATGCCTAAGATTTTAGGATGATTTGAATAATATGTAAGTAAGTAAAGGATATAATGTGCCATCCAAGAATGGGCTCCTGTTACAAGTATACGTGGAGGATTCAATTGTGAAAGCCAATTATTTTGTAAATAAAAATGTGTGGTGTTCAGTTTTTCTAAATTGTAAATATAGTCTAACTCTGGATCAAGATATTCATTTCTTGGGTTGTCTTCCATCTTATTCCTTACTTTATAAATATTTTCTTATATTAAGTTTAATTTTTTAAGAAATTCAAGTTTAGTATCATTTTTTTTGCGTTGAAATTGCAAATCTTTATTATTTCCACAAATATCATTATAAGGACAAGTTATGCATTGATGATCAGGATGCTGTATAAAAATTCCGTTTTGTAATCCATAATGTAAAGCTTGTAATAAAATTTCTAATTGAGATTGGCTATAATTTGGTAATATTGTCAGTGAATTTTGTTTCATTTGATTATTGTCGGGAATAGAATGATACGTAAGTTGTATATTGTCTAAAGTGAAGTTTTGTTTTAGCACTTGGTATTCTACTTGTGCTTGCAATCTTTCATCTTTCGCATAATTATATTTTTTTATTTCTTTTGGTGGGGTTGTTTTTTTTTCCGTACTATTAGATACAAAATAATATTGATTTCCATTGCATTGAACGTTGGTTGTATAAATTGCATCTAATTTCCCTTCAATTTGTATAGTATGAAATTTGATATTATAAGGGAAAGGACTTATCATGTGAATATTTTCAGATGGTTGTAATTTTTTTTGTAATTCTTGGATTCTTTCTTCTGCAATTTCTCGAATGAGTTCTGGATAATAATCTTTTTCTAAAATATGATCTGAATCTTGTTCTCGTAGTTGACTTAAAAAAAGTTGGCGATATTTATATCTTGGAATTTTGTATTTATTGCTTTGTGGAGGTAAAGACTGAATATCTAAAATATATTGATTATAAAATCTATAAGGACAAGAAAAATATTTTGCAATTTGTGTGCAAGCCCAATTTTGATTTTCTATTTGTAGGAGTTTTTGTGGATAATTTTGAATTTGTATATATCCATCAAATTCAGTAATTTTATTTTGTTGTTGTATTTCTTGGTTTTGTTGTGAAATTTGTGCAATAGGATATGTACTTTGAATAATGTTGCTAATGTCTATTGTTTCTGCTAATCGTAAATCATATTCTAATAATGTGAGGGCATATTCTTTTTGGTGGCTACTAGGACTTTGTATTTTCGGGTAATTCGCTAAGGAAATGGGCTTTCCATATAATGTTTCTAGTACATTTAAATAATATACAGAAGGTAGCTGTTCTTTATTAGTTTCTATATCTAGAAGAGAATGCCAAAGAGAAATTTCTTTTTGACCATTGGCTAGTGTAAGATGAAATAATAGTTTTTGTTTTTTTTCTCTTATTTCAGGCGTTTCTATTGGAAATTTTCCTTTACTTTGGGTAAAATTTTTCAAATTTTGCCTATCTTCTTTTGCTAGTAGAAGTGAAAATGATTTTGTATTGGGAAATTGATTTTCAGACATGCCTGTGAAAAATATATAAGATTTATTTTGTCCGATATTATGTTGCATGTCTGTTAAAAAAATTGCATTTTGTGAAATATTTTCATTTTCTATAGGTTGATTCAGTAGTTCTTGTGTAAGTTGATATAAAATGTCCCAATTTTTTTCTGTAATGCATGTATCATAAATATATAATTCTTGAATAGCTTGGATTACTTTTTCTTTGAAAGCTGAAAAAAGACAAATTGTATTATACGTAGTAATAATATGTTGCAAAAATTCATAATAGTTTTTTGCATTTTCCCATATTTTTTGTTGGTATTGAAAATATTGCAAAGTTTGTTGCAATATTTGTAATGTATTGTACCAATACTTAGCGTAATTTTTTTGTTGCCAAGGATGCTGTCGATTTTCCTCTTCCTCTGTTTGTTGCACATTTTTTTGTTCTAACAATTGTGTCTGAATCATACTTAGGCTATCTAGTAGTTCAGAGATAGTACTTTTTTTGTTCCATTGATAGTATGTAGCTAAATAATCCCAATCTGTAACATCATAGTCAGGTTCTGCTGATTTTTTTTTCAATGCTTCAGATTGCAAAATTGTCTTTATGAGCTTCCAAGGCGTTTTTGTTCGACTTAGTTGTAATATTGTTAAAAAAAGTTCAGCTTCAGGAGTTGTATTTAAATATAAAATTGGTGTATAAAAAGGAAGTTGTGCTTTTTGAAAAATATCACGCCAATGTAAATGGTATTTTTCCAAATTTTCTTCAATAACTGTAATGTCAGATAAATCTATATTTTGCTTTTGTAGTGTAATAATATGTTTTGTAATCTCTTCAATTTCTTGTTGTTTATTTGTTGTTGTAAATGTTTGAATCGAAGATAGGGTCATAGGTGGTTCTTGTTTTGGTGGTTGGAAAAGATTTTCTAAAGTGAATTGCAATTCCACAGTTCTATCTTGTGGTGTAGAGTAATTTCGTTCTTCTTGAAATTGTTGCGATTGCAACCAATAAATCAATGGAGAAACTATACTATAAATAGGATTGTAATAATAAGGAATGAATAAAAAAATATTGTCGCTAGGATAATTTTGTAAAAATTTTTTTTCTATAGGTGTTAGTTCAGGGAATCCATATAAAATAAGAGTTGCAGTTTGGTGTCTTTCCTGTTTTTTTACAAGGATAGAAGCATATTGAATAAAATCTTGTTCATCTAAGAGTCTTTTATTTTGTTTAAAAGAATAGTATTTTTGGTATATCCATGATAATTCTTGGTGCAGACATTTCTGGGTTTGTTGACTAAATTCTTGAAATTCATCAACAGAAATGTCATTGATTTGCAGTTCTTGGATAAAATTACTCAATGTATTTGCAAAGCCTTTCATAGATTTGGCTTTGCCTAAATAATTATTTTCTTGGATAGTATTTTGACTGATATGTAACAAAATATATTTTGCTAAAATAGAACTAATAGAAAAATGATGCGGTTGTAAAATTTCTTGACAAATTTTTGTAGCAAATTCAGAAAATGTATATATATGTAGATTAAAATAAAGATGATTTTTTAAAATTTTTTGCAAAAGATGTTGTTTCATATGTTTTGTATAGACAATAAGATATGTAGATGCCCAAATATCTTTTTGTTGACATAAGATGCGAGTCAATTCATTTTCTAAATAAGGTTGAAATGTGCCATAGAAAAATTTTTTCATTGTTTTATTTCTTATAAACCATGATTAGCAAGATATTCTTGTGCAATTTGATTGTCTGGGTCTAGATCTAAAATATATTGGTAGCAATTAATAGCACCTTCTTCATCATCTGCATTTTCTAGATTTTCTGCAAATTGTAGAATTTGATTTAAAGCTGCTTCTAAATCACCGATAGACAAAGCTGAAGCCACAAAATCATTGACTGCTTCACTATCTAATGGATCTTCTATCAAACGTTGTGCAAGTTCATTGAGTTTCTTAATTGTCATTTGTGTGTGTTCAGAAGAGTCTTCATATTCTTTTGTATAAGAACCACTAAATTGCCCACTTTGATAGGAAGACATGCTTCCACTAATATTAAAGTCTGAAGATTCTTCTGCTTTTTGTTTGATTTCATCCATCACTGCACGGTCAGCCACATCAAAAATAGATTCCCATCCAGCTGTGACTTGGGCAGCAGCTTCTTCTAAAATGTTGTCCATAGTCAAAGCTTCTTTTTCTTCAGCAGAAATATTATCATCTATAACTTTTTTTAAGCTGGAAATAGTACTTATATATATAAATAAGGTTGATTTTGTTTCCTCTTGTATTTCTTTGATCATTTCACGGGTAAAAGTAGAACCCACAGCGATGTTTAAGGCGTTTTCAAATCTTTCAATGGGGACAAATTTATATTTTACCATTAAATTTTTTGGAATCGTTTGCATGAGTTCAGGAGAAATATAATAATTTTCTAGAGAGATAAACGGAAGTTGCAATTCATTACATAATGCATATGCTATAGTTTCTTCATCAATAATACCTTCATCTAACAATGCAAGAAGGAATTCCATCCCGTTTGTATGTACTGTTGTCATGATTCTTTTTATTGTCTCAAATTCTACATATCCTCCATCTAAGAGAATATTTTCCATCTTTTTTTCTGCGAGTTTTTCTATATTTCTCATATTTATTACTTTCTTAATGGATAATGACATTGTTCCATTTATGTATATAAGGGAAGAAAATTTCCCAATAATCATCATCTATATTGATAATACTCCCTTGAAAAGAAGTATTGGTTGATTTTTTTTTCATGATACATAAAATATTTTTTGATTGTAATACAATAATACCATGAATTTCTTGTATATCTTGAATTATATATGCATCTTGTTGTATTAAATAATAATCTATAGAAAAAGAAAGTATTTTTTTATTTTTAATATATAAATTTAAGGTAGAAGAATTTATTTGAATTTCTATGATTATATCTTTACTGGAGTATATGTTTTTTCTTTCTTGGATTGTTTTTGGTTTAGGTGGTAATGGGATCTGTTGGGGAATTTTTGGTGCATCCCATCCTGGATGCCAAAGGAGTATGTAAATGCAAAAGAAAAAAACAGGAGCCACATAATTTGGAATGCGATTCCATGTTTTGGGAAATGGATCAATAATGTTCTTTTGTATTTTAACAGCGATTTTATTTTTTATAATTTTTTTATAAATTTGATTTATAGATTTCTGAAATTTTGAGATAGATTTTTTTTCTTCTTTTTTATAAAATTTTGGAATTTTAGTAATGATTCTCCCCGTTAAATTCGCAACCAAAGAACGTCTAGTATTTTGTTTCTTCATGCTAAAATTCCTTTTTGGCATGCCTCTTGATTGTATGCATTTTTTTGAAAAATAAATATTATTCTAGTTCTAATGAATTAATGAGTGTTTGAAATCCTTTTTCTACTGAAAGAAGTTCATTTTGTGGTACAATAAGAAGTGCTAAGATTCCTCTTTGTTGACATTCTCCTAAAAAAACTCGATAGATAGTGTTGTTTTTTATAGTTTTTAAAGCAATTTCGAATGCTGTCCCACCTTTGAATTTTCTATTTTGTTTCCAGAGAAGTTCTGTACTCGTCCCCATCCCTATTTTTTGTCCTACAGATAACAATAATTCTTCCAATGATTGAGGAAGTTGAAAAGTTTTGAGCAAGATAGCAGGGCCTTTCCCTTGGATAGAACGTAAAACAAGCAAGTCACTCGTCGCATTTTTAGGAAGAACTACCCAATCTGCGGGACGATTAAAACAAATCCCTAGTAGTTTATCAGAAACATATTCTTGCTGAATTGTAATATATGTATCTGGTTTATTTATCTGTATTTTTTGATTATTTTGCCAAAAATGTGTTATTTGTGGTTGCAATGTAGGAAGTGGTGTGGTCCAATGATAGTGCATATTTTTTTTCAATGTAAGGAAACAAGCACCATTTTTAATTTTGTGTTGATGAATAATTTGCCATGTTTGCAAATAGACTTCTGCCCAAGTAATAGGTTTCCAATATCCTAATTCATAATACAGCCCTGCAGTGAGACGAGCAGGAATTCCACTTGCCTTACAAAGTGCAACTGTTGCTACAGAAGCAACATCAGGTGGTGCCCCAAGAAAATTTGCAAATTCTTGCCCTTTTTTTGTTTGTTTTTCTCCTAGATTATTTTTTGTCCAATGTAAAATTCTTTTTAAAATATATTGTGCATTTGTTTCTTTGTTGCAAATGTTTTTTGCAAGTTTTGTGATATAAGAATGTTTTGTTGGAATATAAGTTTGTGGAGCTAAATAGGCAGATTCCTTTATAAGGGAAGATAATGCTACAGATTTTGTTGTATTTTTTTTGGGAGAAAGCAACATAATATTGTTGGCTTTTATTTTTTGAAAAGGAGTGGAAGGAAGAGTAGTAGAAAGATCATCAGCACATTGCAAATACATTTTTTTGATGTTGTCATTATTAAAAATATATGTTGTTTGCATGGGAGCAATTTTATTTTCAATGCTTTTTACATATAATGAAGGAGAAATAATCATTTGAAATGTGCCTAAAGAATAACCTAATAAATTTCCTTTTTTATCTACATGAGCATTAGCCCAAAAATTATTGAGTTCTTCTGTAGTAACTTTAAATATATGGGATGAAATGATTTGAAAACAGACGGGTACTTCTGTTTCTCCCATATATCGAGCTCGAGCAGAGATGAATTTATCTTGTGTGCTAGCCAATACTTTTCCAAAATAAAATTTACCATATTCAGTTTGCTTTGTTGCTACTAGCGATTTTAAAAAATCATTGATATCTAAGTAGCATATATCTTGTGGATATGTTTGAATGGATTGTTGTTTTTGAAAAATGATTTTTTCGCCCACTGTAATGACTAGATAATCTTGTGGATTATTTTTAATATAAGCAGATTCTAAAGAATACATTTCATTTAAAACTGCTGACAATGTTTCTGTTTGCAAACCATTTTGTGTGGCAACCGTTTTTTGCTGTTGCTTATGGTATTGAGATGCAATTTTGTCATATGATATTTTAGCATAACCACTAGAATTCCCTTGCACTAAATAATTATACCAAAAAATTTCTTTGGCATGCACATAAGAAAATAAACATAGAAAAAAGAAAACGATTACTTTATCCATATATGATTTCCATAATATGATTTCCGTAGAAAAGCATAAATAAAATTCCAATAAAAAAACCAATGACTAAACTAAAAATAATCGTGAAAAATGTTTTGAAAATACTAGTCTTCTGTTGGGAAAATTGAAGATAAGGATATGGTTCTGTATTGGAACAAAGACCTAAAATTTTATAAGGAGTTTTTGTTTCATTTTCAATATTAAAAGAGATCGATTTTGCTTTAGGTTTTGCATTACTTTCATTACTACTTTGTTCTTCAGGCAATGGTAAAATGCCACTTTTGGCAAATGTCGATTTTTCTAAATTCTCTACTTGGGAATCTAAAAATTGAATTTCTTCTTCTAAAGTTTCTTTTATAGCTGCTTCTGTTAAATCAAGATAATCTTCATCTTCGATAGATTTATTTGATATTTCATTTGTTTGAAATTCTTCCTCATTTGAAGCCAATTCATCGGTAGCAGCTAAATCTTCATTATCCTTTTCATCCGTAATGGGTATCTCTGCAGTACTTAATTCGCCTGATTCTTCATCGTCTATATCATCTATATAAACTTTTATAGCATCATGTTTATAAAGATCAAATAAATCTAATCTTGATAAATTAGGTGTATTTCTTAATTTATCAAGCAATATATGCGGTTCTGGTGCTATATCTGCTATAAATTCTAATTCTGTGGCTTTCCCGCATTGGCAACATTCCGTGGAATGTGGGGCAGATTTTCGAAAACAAGATAGACATTTTTTCATAGATTTTGCCGTTATTTTCTGTTGATTGGAATTTCAATTTTAATTCCAGGTTGTACGTTTCTAGATAAAAACCAACCTTGACGCATTTCTAAAGCATAAGGAACTTTGTATTTTGAAGTATAGTGAGGAAGTAAGTAATCTGGTCTGCCATCATATTTTTCCATATCTATAATTTCACGTAAAATTCCATCTGCATCTATAAATGCTATTGACAAAGGTATATGTGTATTTTTCATCCAAAAAGAGAGATAATCGGGTTTTTCGTAAATAAAAAGCATTCCAAAATTTTCTGGTATGCTTTTTCGATACATAAGCCCAGTGATTTGTTTTTCTTTTGTGTCTGCGATTTCAATTTCAATTGTATGGTTTCCAATTTGTAAAGTTGTCTTGGATACTGGTGCTTCTTGTCTAGAACATGATAGCATAAATAAAACCATAAAAAAAATAAATAATTGTTTCATTGTACAAAAGCATGGAAAATTTTGTATTACAATACGATAAATTTCCCATGCATTCTCCCTTTAGGTTTAGAGTTCTACATTATTTGCTTCATTCTCTTTTAATGTTTCGTGTATTGTGTTTGCTTGTATTGTTTTATTTTTTTGAAGTTCATTTTGGGAATCATCATTCCTTGCTTCCTCACTAGAAGAATCATCGTTCCTTGCTTCTTCAGTGGCAGTTTGAGGATCGCTGGATTGCTTTTCTTTATGGTGAATTTTTTCTTTGAGTTTTGCAACTCCTGCTTGAAACTTAGCAACAATTCGATACGTAATAGGATACGTTGGAATGGCAAAAAATGTTGCAATAATTAAGCTTCCAAGCCAAAGAGGAAGTGCAAGAGCATCAAATCCTATTGTTAAAACAGCGAGGCATGTTCCCAAAAAAGTTTGTTCTGTTGGAAAATTTTCTAAAATTTTTGATTGCATTATCTTGTTAGTTTTATGTTTTTTATTTTCTTTGGCAATTATTTCTTCTTTTTGCAAATATGTTGTATCGTCAATAAAGGCATAGCCACCATGTTTTTCAATTTTTTCTAAAACATCATAATTGTTTAAAGGACGATACACTACAATTTGGTCATTTTCACGGAATAAATTATAAGTTCCCTTTTTCTTATCTTTAATCTGCCACCAAGTGTCCTGTTCTTTTTCTCTACTTGATTTCCAAAATTGCCACCATTTTTTAGGCTTTTTTATTTTTACTTTTGCTTTTTCTGATAAAGGCACTAGATTTTTTAAAGCCTGAGGAATTTTCTTCTTCTGTAAATTTTCCATAACATCGATAGGTAATGAAAATAGTTTGCTATCGTCAACAAGCCTCATATGAAGGGGATTTAAATTATTTTCTTTTAAAATTTCTTTTAATTTAAGTTCTACCTCTTCTTCATAACTTGTATAATGTAATGTATTTTGATTTGTAATCATTTGTACAAAAGCATGTACTTCTTGATTTTTTTGAAAATCTTCTGGATTTACAGTTCCAACAACAACAAAATCATTTTTCAACAATCGACTAAATTCTTGCCAAGTGATTGGATCTGTATTCGTAATCAGTAAGCCAAAACGATAGTATCCATAATACATAGGAAGAAAAGTAACAGGATTAGAAATCCAACACATTGCTATTGCGATTAAAATGTTAGCTTTAACAATCGAACAAATGATTAAACAAACTGTCATTTGAATACCAACAGTAGGTGTGAGAGCCACCCACATACCAATAGTTGCACCCAGAGCAACAGAATGTGGAGAATCTTTTACATTCACAATAGGTTTGATTAATCTATCATATACAAGCATCACAATAGGTTTAAGAAAAATACGATAGAGACTTTTTAGCATAAAAAACTCCTACAAGAACTTTTTTTGAAATTTTTTAAATAGTAATGGGAATCATTCATTGAATCCAAAACCATTTAAACACATATACATTATAAAAAAAGTATTTATATTTTCAATCTTTAATCTTTAGGAGAATATTTTTTTTATTTTAAAATCATAACTTTAAGAATAAAAATTACTTATTAAATTTTGCAGTGGACGAATAATTTCTATATAATTGTTGGGATAAAAAAAATGTTTTGTTGAATCTTTTTATTTATAAAGTATAATACATAATTATTTATAAAGTATAATATATAAAAATTTTTGATTTATAAATTACTCAAGAAAAAATTCTAAATATTTGCAAATTTGTTACTTTATTCTATTTATTCCATCCATACTGATCATGGTTTAATAAAATTTTAGTGATGTAGAAGGAGAAAAAGTAATGGCAGACCTCAATGCACAAGAAGCTGAACTTTCTGGCTTTGTAGATCGTGGAACCCAAATTGTATTGCGAGAAGCAATTAGACAAATTATCGAAAATTTTGGGCAAACAGAAACATTAGAAGACATTTTAAACTACCTAGAAGAATTAAGAACAGATTCGCAAAATAAAGAGGAACGAATTAAAGATATTCAACAAAAAACAAAACAAGCTCAAGAAAAAATCAGTGCTTTAGAAACTTCCATTAGAAATTTATTGCAACGAGTTCAGAACATGGAAGTTCAAGTTAGTATGTTTGCAGAAAAAATATCTAATCTTGAGTTATTGAATAAATTGGAAGTTTTAGACTTATTAGATGGGAAATTGGATTTGCTCGTTCATTTCTTTGCACAGTCACCTATTGCTAGAATGGTTTCCAAACTATCCCTTGAAAATACAAACGAACATATAGAGGTAAATGAAAATATAGATAAAATCATTGAACCAATGTACCAAGAAGAAAACATCGAAGAACTTGAAGAAATGGAATAAAAGAGCAAGTATAGTAGATGAAGAAGAATAGATATTCATCAAAAAAATTTTCTAACAACTTGATAGAAAAGCCGTTCTTGTATAATAGAGAACAAGGACGTCTTTTTGTTTCTCGTATAAAGAAGAAAAAATAGCAACTCGCAAAAACTTTGTTCAGAATTTAATGAATATATTGAGAAAATGTAAAGGATATCTAACTATATAATAGCAAAAAATTATAAGGCTACATGAGGCACAGTGATATAGTATATTTTGCTTGTTATTTGCTTTTACATCATGTTTCAAATTTTCGTCCATTTTATATTGGAATATATACACATTTCTTTTTTATTTCTTGCTACGATGTTTTTTGGGAAATACATTAAATTTTCATACAATTGTACTTTCCAAAAAAAAAGAATAGCAATTGTGTAACATGTACTCTATAATTTAAAATTATGATTATCGTCTTTAGCATTTCTTAAATGTTTAAAATTCTTATCTAGAACTAAAAAATCCAAGAACAATATATTATCTATATTGTAAAATTTGGAATTTTTATTGTGAGTTTTAAAATAATATAGTCTACTTTTATGTAGGAGAAATCTATGAAATATTTGATGATTCTTGTCCTGCTCTGTATTCCAACATTCATCATGGCAACAAACTATGATGCCATGTTAGATGAGATGAATCAATTGGCAAGCAATTATCCTGCCTATGTTCAACTTATGGATATTGGAAAAAATGATCAAAACATAACGATTTATGGTCTCAAAATCGAAAATTTAGAATACGAAGGCAACAAGTCAAACCAATTACTCGTGGGTTGCCACCATGGAAATGAAACACATAGTGCCACAGTATGCATTAATTTTGCAAAACAATTGATAAATATTTTTCAAAATTCTTCAGATGCTTTATATACAGGTCTTTCACGTTCTATTTTTTATGTGATTCCCGTCCTTAACATCAGTGGATACAACAATCGAAGTCGATATGAAAAAGGACCTTCCTCCAGTTATGATCCTAACCGTGATTATCCAGATCCATGTGCTTCCAATTCTTATTTTAAACTTGCCAGTATTCGTAACTTAGCAAATTTTGTAGAACGATACAACATCATCGGAGCAGTCACAACTCACGGCTATGTAGGTACATTTACATATCCTTGGGGCATTTACACCAAAAACACAAAAACAAAAGACAATGAATTGTTTCACTCCATGGCAGCTGCTTCTGTTAAAGCTAATAACTATAGTATAGGTACACACGCAGATCAAATTTATCCAGCTTCTGGTGCATTTGAAGATTGGGCATACCATGCTCATGGCGTTTGGGTTATGCTCATGGAACATAAACGTAGCCCTGAATTAACAAAAGATGCAAAATGTTTACTCATTTATTTTAGCCTTGTACCAGAAACAAAATCTACGCAACATGCACATGAATCTAGCAATTGTCGAGCCTCTATAGCTAGTGAAATGGAAGATCAAGGACGCCCATAAAAAATAATTGAGCAATAGTTTTTGAAGAAGTTTATAAAAAAAGTAGCTAGTTAAAATAGCTACTTTTTTTATAGTCACTATCATTTCCATATTATTTACTTTAGAAACTATAGAGATTAGAGTAAATGTTTATCATTACTACTATTTTAGAATCAGTTACTTTGATAATTTTTTTATTCAATGAATTCTTACTAGATAAAGTTTAAAATCATTTTAGATTTATTTCTGTTTGCAAGAAAAAAACATAGAATAAAATATTTTTTATGCATGTGTTAACAAAAATTAGTTAGAAAGGAAAAATAATATAGATTTCAAATTATCTTTGAAATTATTCGACTTAGTGTGTTTATTTGCCGTATATCCAAATTTCTCCTTGACCACCACCGATGACAACGTATTTTGCATTGTCTGCAAAAGCTCCTGAGTGGAGTAGGTTATTTAGGACAGTGCTATATGTTTCAAGACCTGTAGCAGTTTCGTAAATTTTCATTTCACCTTCTTGTAGCACAGTCATTAAAAATTCCCCTGTTCCATTGAGTTGTAAAGCTACGCTTTGGCCGCTATTGTTTCTATTCTTTAATGTATTAAAAGGTTCGTCTGTATCACCACTTGTATTTTTGATAGTATAGACAGGTGCATATTTTATACTGTGAATAATATCATTTGATTTTGTATTTACTTTATGCCCTTTTACATTATCTTTAATAAATCCTTGTCGAATTTCCCAAAATTTATGATATTGCGAATTCCAAGCATCATTTTGTGGATCTAGGATTAATTTCCACCATTTTAGCCAACCTCGGTAGTCAGTTGTGTACATAAAGTTATAACTAGGACAAAGTGTGATGTGTTTAATTTCGTTTTCATGACCAGAAGAGCGACTATATCGAACTGCTGCGTTGTATACATTCCAAAGAAGGATAGTCCCAGTTTCATCACCGCTAAATAAAAAACGTTCATCGTTTGCAAATTGTAAAGCTGTAGTTCTTTTTAGTCGTAAGGAGAAGTCTCTTATTTTTTGTCGTTCAGGTAAGTTCCAAATTTGGATTGTTCGTCCTGCTATAGCCAATAATTTTTGTCCATGAGCCAATGTCATAGATTCAATACTGTCATTGACATGAACATGATATAGTTCTTTGCCTCGAAAAGGTTCATATATGTAGACATCGCCATTTTTTGTAGCAACAATGAGTTCTTTATTATTTGATGTGAGAATTACTTTTCGTATAGGATCTCGATGTCGCAAACTTTGAATTTCTTTTAAAGAAGGAAGTTCAAATATTTTGACATAACCATCATCACCACCTGCTATTAAGTAGTCTGTGTCTAAGCTGATTTGCATGGTGGTGATGGCATTTTGTTTTGTTGTGATTTTTTTAAGTAGTCTGAAGTTTTCTATATCAATAGAGTTATAAGATGCAGGTATAGCGTATTGTTGTTGTAATTTTTCGCCACTTATGGTGGATACGAAAATAGTGAGAATATTGTTATTTGCATTGATGTTGGCTGAAGCATGGAAAGAAGCTATTTTTTTTTCTGACCCTTCTTGATAATATATAGATGTTGTTTGTTCTTTATGGAATTTTCGTGTTCCTAAAGAAATTTTGATGTTCTCAATCGGTGTATCAGCAGTAACTTGACCAGTAATTGGACTATTACCAGCTAAGGTAGTAGAGGGAGATTGATATGCAAAGGATGGTGTCCATATTTCTATATCAATTTCTGCGACTATCTGTGTCATAAATAGATAAAATAAAAGAAGGCAATGTAGAAATTTCATAAGATGCCTTTCATATAAAAATAAAGCTCCATATTGGAGCTTGGGTTGTTATCATGGATTTTATTTATTGACATGTAATATTTTCTTATTTATGGTTACAATGTATAGTTCATGATCCATGAATACTATGTTGTAAATAGGTTGTTGGATATGGGTTGCTTGTAGAGTTTGGTTATGAAATGAGTAAATGGTGTTGTCTGTAGAAATGTATATGTTTTGTAGACTAGTACCTTTGATATGTTGAAAATTTTCATTTGTATTTATAGGATGCTGTGTCCATTGTATGCCATCGTAAGATAGAATAGTGCCGTTATTTCCTACTATCCAAATATGTGAGTAGTCTAAAGCGAAAATATCATGTAAATCTTCTTTTGTGGGACTTTGTATTTGAGTCCATATATTGCCATTGTATTGGAGAATCGTTCCTTTTGTTCCACATGCAAAGGCTGTATAGTTGTCTAGAACATAGACGCTCCATAATGTTTCTTTTGTAGGACTTTCTATTTGTTTCCATTCTTGATTTTGTAGATGGTAAATAACACCATCTTGTCCTACTATAATTAGTGTATTTTCATTGCCATGGATTTTATATAAATTTTTATGTGTTTGTAGGTCAATTTTTTTTATTGTTGAGTTGTCTATTTGAAATTTTTTTGTTATTGAGTTGTCTATTTGAAATAAAGAGCCGTTATTGCCAGCTATGTAGATATTTTTTTCATGTTCATGGATACTGAATAAGTGGGCATTTTCTAGATTATGTTCATGAGTTATTTTTTCTGGTGTTTGTTGTAGAAAAATTCCATTGTTTCCAATAGCACATATAGTTTGGTCGCCCATTTGGATAGCGTCTTGCAGTTTATCCCTCTTGTCTTCAATTTTTATGGTGTGTGAGTGGGACCAAAATGATGTTCTTTTTGTTTCTTTGCATCGAGCTTGTGCATAAACAAAGTATTTGAAATCAAATTTGTATGCATAGGTAAATTTCGTTTCCTCGGACCAATCAGATGTTACATCATTTCCAAAATTCATGCGATATTCTACGTGTTTACCACAATGATAACAACGAGATCCTTTGACTGTAAATTCTACTTCTTCGTCAATTTTAGCTTTTGCTGGACCATCTGGTACATCAGGTGGTACTACATAATGATCGTCGTCATCGTCTCCATAATGTGAATTCCAAGAACAACTTCCACCTACTGTAGCATATAATACATAAAGAAGAATAAGGAAAGTAATGATTTTATTTTTTTTTTGCATAGTAATTCCCTTTATCCTTTAATAACTCCAATGGGGGCGTAGTCTGACAACTTTTTTATATATGCCACTGTCTTGCATAATGTCTACTACGTCTTAATACATTTATCCTTTAATAACTCCAATAGGGCGTAGTCTGACAACTTTTTTGCATATGCCACTGTCTTGCATAATGTCTACTACATCCTCTACATCTTTATAAGCCTCTGATATTTCTTCATATAATCCTTTGCCATCTTTACTACCATCTCGAACCACAATGCCTTTTTCTTTAAATTCTTGACGTAAATTGCGGCTTTTAAATTGTTTTAAAGCTTGTCCACGGCTAAGTTTTCGACCTGCACCATGGCAGGCACTTCCAAATGTCTCTTCCATAGCTTTTTGTGTTCCAACTAATAGAAAAGAATAACGTCCCATGTCACCAGGGATGAGAACTGGTTGTCCAATAATCTTATACGAATTAGGAAGGGTAGGATGATGGGGACCAAATGCACGGGTAGCTCCTTTTCTATGAACAAGTACTTTACGTTGCACACCTTGAAATGTATGTTCTTCAATTTGTCCAATATTATGACAAATATCATATATTAATGTCATATTTAATTCATTGGGTGTGAATCCTAGTGCATGTAACATTGTTTCTTGGATATAGTATTGTATCATTTGTCGGTTCACAAATGCGAAATTTGCAGCACAAGCCATAGCAGAAAGATATTCTTGTCCTTCGGGAGATTGAATGGGAGCACAACAAAGTTGTTTGTCAGGAACTTCAATATTATATTTTTTCATGGCTTTTGTCATTTTTTTTATGTAATCTTCGCATATTTGATATCCTAGTCCTCGACTTCCGGTATGAACTTGGAACATAATTTGATTTTTACTAAGTTGTAGGACATTAGCTATTTTTTGGTCATAAATTTCATCAATAATGTCAATTTCTAAAAAATGATTGCCAGAACCTAAAGTAGCAATTTGATTTAGTCCTCTTTCCATAGCTCGTGAACTAATGACATCTGGATCTGCATTGGGCATTGTGCCTTTAGATTCAATATATTCTAATGTTTCTTTGTCTGTATAGCCTTGGCTAACAGTCCATGCAGCTCCTTTTGATAAAATTTGACAGAGTTCGTTTGCATTAAGTCGAAGTCTATTCTTAGATCCTAATCCGGAAGGAATATTGCTAAAAAGTTGGTTGACTATATCATGAATATGGGGTTGAATTTGTTCTAGTTGTAGATCAGTTCGAATGAGTCGCACTCCACAATTAATGTCAAAGCCAATGCCACCTGGAGTGATAACGCCTTCTTCAAAATCCATGGCTGCTACGCCACCAATAGGAAATCCATATCCCCAATGAATATCAGGCATAGCTAAGGAGTATCCTACAATTCCAGGTAAATGAGCAACATTGATTACTTGTTGAAGGCATTCATCTTCGTATAGATCATTTAATGTATTTGCATTAGCATAAATTCGCCCAGGTACTCTCATTTTGTCATGCTTAGGAATTTCATATAAACATGTATCAATTCTTTTTAATGAAATTCTTTTTAATGAAATATTGCTCATTTTTAATTCCTTTATGTTGAAGAAACAAGTAATTCAAGAATATCTTCAAATGCAGGTTTATTTCTAATATGATCTAAATCTGTGTCTGTTTGAATTTTTTCTATGTTTTTATAACCTTTTCGTACAGCTTTGTCTAGGTATTCTAAAGCTTGTGTTGTATCTTTTTTTATGGAATATGCACATGCTAAGTTGTAAAAATCTATGACTAAGTCGGGATTTAATGAGATTGCACGTTTGAAATCAAGGATGGCTTCGTCTATTTTCCCTTGTTTCATATATGTCTGGGCACGATTATGGTAGGCTTCTGAATAATTTGGGAAAAGTTGTATAGCTTGGTTGTAATCTGCTAAGGCTTTGGAATGTTTATCCATTAAAGCGTATAGATTCGCACGATTATTATAGAATTCTGGATCACGATCATTGATTTTAATGGCTTTATTATAATCGGCAAAGGCACGATCCCAATCTTTTAGAGCAAGATATAGTAATGCACGATTATAATATGCAATGGAATATTCTGGATAGATATCAATTGCTTTTTTATATGATTGTAGAGCTTGGTCAAAGAGTTGTTGTTTTTTTTCTTCTATTGCTTTATGGTTTTCTTGCATAGCATGTTCGATATCTTTACGTGAAGTTTTGCCCTGTTTTTTTGTTTCTACTGCACTCGTTTCACGTTTTTCTTTTTGAAAAGCCATAGTCCTAGGATATGCACGACTTGCAGTAAAACTTTGAAAAGGAAGAAAGGATTCTGCACTACTAGATTCTAATTCTTCAATGAAAGACAGTGCTTCTTCTTGAGGGGCGATATCTATGTTTTTGTCTTCTGTTTGTTTTTTTGTTTTTTTGAGTTTTTTAAAAAACATAGTACGTTCCTATCATTGAAATTTTCTGATTTTTAAGATAAATTTTTTTGTCATTTTGAAAAGTTTTGTACCGTTGCTGAAAAAACTTAAACAAGAAGCAATGCCAAATAGTGCTGCTAGTCCAAATAAAATGTAATGAAGAATACTGACTTCATAATAGTATTGGGTGAAGCATGCAATATTGAATACAATGAGAGTTAGTAGAAATAAAATTGCACTTTTCATATAAGATGTGATTTTATAGGGTGTGTTAAAGTGTTCTATATGTCGTTTACAATAAAATAAATCTATAGAGGCTGGAATTTTTTTTACAATTTTACAGCCTTTTGTAATAGGTGTAATCCAAAATTCTACAGTTTTGGTTTCTTTTGAAATGTTGATTAATGTCTGATCAGGGTATACATCACATCCAGGGAATTGTGGTAAAATTAAGATATATTTATTAGTGTCCTCTATTGGTAGAAGTTCTCCCTTAATCGTCACGCTCATAGGATATGTTTGAGCATATTTCATTTTTGAGAAATATTGCACTTCCACTGTTTTTGCCACAGATAGAATTATGTACTTCTGTGAATCAATGCTTGATTTTTTTGAAGATGTTTTTGTTCTTTTTCTAGGCAATTTTTCTTCTATAGTTTCAATAATTTCATTGCAATCTATAGTTGTAGTGGGCATAGGAAGTTCTAAGTTATCTATATTTTGTACAGTAGCAGAAACTGGTTCTATAGAGTCTGGTGTATATTTTCTTCGGCTTGGTTGCATGGCCATGAGTTCTTGTGTAGTAAAACCATCAAAATCACTCATGGTTGTTTTAGTTTTTTGCTTTGTTTGTTCAGCGTCTTCTTCGAGTTGTATGTATTGTTCTTGATCTTCCAATACGTCTTGTTCTGGTGATTCTAGGGGAATATCTGAAAAATCGACTTCTTGTATATGAATTTTATGAGAAAACGTCATATTGTGTTCTGGAACGTTGGTATGTATTTTATTGTAGTTGGGTTCTTGTTCTTCCACGAGTCGGTCTAAAAATTCTAGGGGACTTGGTTCATATTCTGTGTCTAGTTTTTCTGTAGTGTCTTCCATCTCTAGCTCTTGTTCTGTGGAAATTTTTTGTTGTTTTTTCTCTAAGTCTTCTTTTATCATGAGCAATGTTTTTTTCAGAAATGGTACTGTTCGTTTAATATGGGGAGGTTTAGCTATGAATTTTGGTTTTACTTGTTCTTCTTCCTCTTCTTCCACTTCTTCCTCTTCTTTAGAGAATTCTTCTTGAAATGTCATGTTCTCAAATGTTATATCGATAGTTCTTGGAAGAATATCTTGTTTTTCTTGTACTTCTAGGTATTCCTTTTCTTGTATATTATCTTCAGTGGTTTCTATGTTTTTTTCTTGTTTATCAGTGGTGATATCATCTAGTTGATAGTCTTCATCACTGTGACTGTCTTTATCTTTATCATAGTCTTCATCATTGGCATTGTCTCTATCATGGTCTTCATCATTGGCATGGTCTTCATCACTGTCGCTGTTCTCATCTCTATCATGGTCTTCATCATTGGCATTGTCTCTATCATGGTCTTCATCATTGGCATGGTCTTCATCACTGTCGCTGTTCTCATCTATATCATAGTCTTCATTAGTGGCATCATTTTTATCCATGTCATGGTCTTCATCATTGGCATTGTCTTCTTTATGATTTTTATGTTCATCAATATCATTATCTTTTTCTGTGAGGCTATCTATTTGTTTTTCTTGAGTAGGTTTTTCAGATTCGTCTTTTTGATTTTCTTCTTCTGTGCATGATGAAATGATTTTGAAATCGCTTGCTGAGATTGGTTTCCCATTGTTTTGTTTAAAAGAAATTAAGGCTTTATCAAGATTTTCCATAATAGGAAGACAAACTTCTAGTCCTAACATGTCAAATAAAACTTTAAATTTATTGGCAACATTGATAAGTCGAATACCACCTTCTACCACATGAACACGTTGGGCTATATTAATGAGCAATCCTAGGCCTGTACTATTGAGATATTTTGTTTCAGATAAATCTAAGATAATTTTACAGATTCCGTCACGATAAAAACCAAGAACTTTTGCTTCAAAAATTTGAAGACTTTTTTGATCAATAGGACCACAGGGTTTTAGTAATACAACATCTCCAACTTCTGCATGTTGGTAAATGATAGATTGAATGGTAAGTTCCATATTTACTGCTTCCTAAAAGAGAATCATTCTCTTACTTAGAGATTTCATATAATTTAAGATATGAATAAGCACGAGTTGAGTTTGTTTATTGTTTTTGGATTAAGCACATGACGTCTAATGTATCTTGATATTCTTGTGTTTTCCCTAAGCCTTTATAGAGATTTAGTGCTTTATCAAGATATTTTATAGCATCTGCAAATTTGTGTTTTTGTAAATATATCATTGCAATAGAAATACAAGTAGTAGCAAGTTCTTCTTTGATACCAATTTGTAGTAACATTTCTACATTGGCATTGTAGCATTCTAAAGCATTATCAAATTGCCCTTGTACTGTATAGATTTTGGCAAGGTTTGTATGGGTTTTGATGAGATTAATCACGTCTCCTAATGCAGCAAATATTTCTTCAGAACGTGAAAAGTATTCTTCAGCAATATCATATTTTTTACTATTTGTATACAGAAGTCCTAAATTTGTATAAATGGAGGCTAGGTGTTGCCAATCTCCCATTTTTTCATAGTATTCCATAGAATCTTCATAGTATTTGATGGCAGTTTCATAATCTTCTTGGCGTGCACATACATGACCAAGGCTACAATATAAAAAACTTAATGCTAGAAGATCTTGCTGGCTTTTGTAGAGGATAAAGGCTTCTTCATAGTATTTTCTAGAATTAACATAATCTTGTTGGTTCATATAAGCTAAACCTAACATTTGATATATTTCTGGGAGGCATTCTGGTTCTTGGTATTGTTCAGATAATTGTAATGCGTCATGTAATTTTTCAACTGCCTTTTCCCATGCTTTTGTTTTAATAATGCAATTGCAATAATTTACAAAAGAAACAATGGCACCTCTATAATCAAAGTTTTCTAGCTTGATGTGAAAGGTGTCTTGGTAGTAAGATTGTGCTAGGTCAAAATCATCTTCATATTCACAAATTAAGGCTAAGCGAGCAGATACTTTGCTCATGCCTTCTTGGTTTTTTGATTTGCAATATAAGGAAAGAGCATCACCATAATATTGGATTGCTTTTTCTAAATCGCAACCATTTTCATAGTTTTCTGCACATTTTGCATATCCGTGAGCAAGATATAGAGAATCTTTTAGTTCAGCCCATAATTCAATGGATCTAGTATGAGCTTCTAAAGCACGTTTTTGAAATCCTTGTTCTAATAAAACAATACCTAGATGATGGTAGGCACTAGCAGCTTTTCGATAATCTTTTTTAGATTCAAAAATTGAAATAGTTCGTGTTAAGACTTCATTAGCATGACTACGACTCATCACTTGATTAAGCAATATGCCTGTTAATAAGTGCCAAGTATGGATATCAATGTTATTTTCAAATTTTGATAAACTTTTGGAAAAGTCTATATTGCTTTTTTCATTTTCTGTGGAAAGTTCGATTGTTTTTGGAAATAAAAGTTCTAAAAATTCACTAGGGATCATAGAAAGACAACCGCCTTGACCTATTTTGCAAAGATGAGTGCATGGTAAATATTCTGTGTCTGTGATCCAATAAATTTGCTTTCCTTGTAGTGCATATTTTTTTAGCATTCCATATAGAGAACGCCAACCAAAATCACCTTGTTGAAGCCCTATAATAACAATGACTTCAGCATATTTGAAGTTTTTAAAAAATTCATAGGATAATGGTAAGTAAGGTTCTTGTATATTTAAATTTAAATATTCTTCTACTGTTTTCTTTTCATCTATTCTACCATAAATCCAATGCAATAGTGGCTTATTTTCTTCTTTTTCTTGTGTTGTATAATTTATTTTGTATTTTAAGTTCGCTTCTTGTAATGCTAAACTAAGACGATTGTCAATGGAAGTTAAGCCTAAATACGCAACAAGATTTTGTTGGATCATTTCAGCGATAATGCGATATAAATAATTCGTTTGCTTTACTTTGAATCCATCTAACGTGTCTAGTACAGATCCATTATTTTGATGCAAAATGCGAAATAAAATGTCATATGGCAACTCGCGATTTTGGATTTCTTCAATATATTGATTAAAAATGTCACTTTTTTGAGAAATAGTTTCAAAAATACCATTTCTTAGCATTTCCCAAGGTTGAACTTGTTCAAAATGGTTTCCCAAAATCATTGCTAACGAATTATTTTGGATAGCTTGTTTTATATTATCAATGTAACTTTTATTCATAAGCTTTCACCCTAATTGGAATTAGGTGTAGATTAGTACTTGTAATAAACCTTCTCGCCTGCAGCATGCAGTGTGAGTTATGAATTGCATATCTTATTTATTATAGCTTAAATATATAAAAATTTAAAGTAAAAATTTTTATCTAAAGATTTTTTGATGTTGCCATGGAAAATGAAGGATATTATTTTCTCTAAGTTCTTAAAAAAAATAAACCTAAAGAAGGTTCTCTTATATAATATTTTATAAATATGTCCAAAAAATTATTTTATTACATGGACTATTCTATTTGTTTTTTCATTGATTCTTTTTATTATTATGTTTTAATCGTTTTATGATATTTTCTTATATTTTTTATTTATTCTAGGAGTATATGTCATATGTGTTGGGAACATTGGGCTCCATTTTTATTTCAATATATTTTAGGTGGTATTTTTTTTGCCCTTAGTTTGATGATTACATTTTGCTCGGGTGATATGAAAATTCAACCAAAAGAAAATAAGAAATTTTTATATATTCTTGTTGCTGGTTTTGCACTTTATGCATCGGGGCATGCCTTGTGGATTTTTTTAGCAAGTCATACATAGGAGAAACGAATGTTTGGAATTACATTTACAGGATCATCAGTAGATCTTTGGGTGATTATTATCTATTTTATTGTTATTTTAGGTTTTGGTAGTATTTTTGGAAGATATACTAAAACTACAAAAGACTTTTTCTTTGGTGGGCAACGTTTTTCTTGGTGGCTCATTTCTATGTCTTGTGTGGCAACATTAGTTGGATCTTATAGCTTTATTAAATATTCAGAATATGCTTATAAGTATGGCACAAGTTCTTCCATGAGTTATTTAAATGATGTATTTATCATGCCACTGTTTGTATTTGGATGGCTACCTTTGATTTACTTTTCTAGAGTGACGTCTGTTCCTGAATTTTTTGAAAAACGATTCAATAAAATGGCTCGATTTCTTGTAACTGTCTTGATTATGATATATTTACTAGGATATATCGGCTATAATCTTTATACTATGGGAATTGCTATTGAAAAAGTTCTAGGTATTGATATTTATTTTGCAGTAATTGCTACTGCTACTGTGTGTGCTATTTATGTTGCAGCAGGTGGACAAACTGCTGTAATTATGACAGATTTAGTGCAAGGTTTTTTGCTCCTTTTTGCAGGATTCTTGTTGTTTGGATTAGGATTATCTTATGTAGGTGGGTTTACGGCTTTTTGGGATAAGTTACCAATTTCACACCGTTTGCCATTCACTGGTGTAACAACACCTGCAGAATTTTGTACAGCAGGTATTTTTTGGCAAGATGGAATTGCAAATTCTATGGTTTTTTATTTTATGAACCAAGGTATGATTTTGCGATTTTTGTCTGCAAAAAGTGTAAAAGAAGGGCGAAAAGCATTGATCGTAATGGCACTTGTTATTATGCCTCTTACTATGATTGCCGTGAGCAATGCTGGTTGGATTGGAAAAGCGATTCCTACAGAAGAAATTATCCAAACTGAAGTAGCTATGGAAAATCAAGTTTTAGAAGCCAAAGGACTACCTGTACATCCTGATCAACCTATAGATCCAGCTCGTACTCCGAATACAAAAACGATGTTTGTGACTGTTGCAAAATTGATTTCTACGCCTGGCATATTTGGTTTTATTATGGCTGCTTTAGTTGCAGCACTTATGTCTACCATTGATACATTGATCAATGCAAGTTCTGTTATTTTTGTGAATGATATTTGGCGACCTTATATAAAACCTAATCGTACAGATAAACATTATTTAAATGTAGCAAGGACATTTAGTTTATTAGCAGCATTTATTGGAGTTCTTCTTGTCCCGATGTTTGCTGGTTTTAAGAGTTTATATGAAGCACATGCCACATTTACCGCTGCGATTACTCCACCATTAGTTGCAGCAATTGTATTGGGTGCATTTTGGAAAAAATATACAACAGCTGGAGTATGTGCGACTCTGATTGGTGGCACCATAGCGATTGGACTTTCTTTTATTTGGCCCAATGAAATTTTACCATATTTTTCTTTAGGAGTAGGCCCAGCTGGTTATGGATTCATGCGTGCTTTTTATGGGCTTGTTGTTTCTATTGCTCTTGGGTTGATTTTTAATTTTTTAGCAAAGCCCAAGGATATGAAGGAAATACAAGGATATGTATGTGGCACATTGAGACATGCTGTAGAAAATTATAAAGGTGCACCTCTTACAAAAGAATCAAATGGTAAAAAAGGCTTTGGAATGATACATCTCCATGAAGATCAAGAAAAAGACACAGTCCGATTGCCTAAAAAGATGATGGAATTGCTAGAAGCAGAGCCTAATGATTTAGTATATGTTGCAGATAAGCGGAGATGGTTAGGAGGCATGTATTCTGCACATTTAAAGGCATTGGAATCTCATGATCAAGACAATGAAATTTGGATGCATCCAGAAACTTTAGCTGAGTCTACTTTATTGAAACATAAAGAAGTGTATGTAGAAAAAATTTTATAAACTTGATTAACATTCTGGAATAGCTTTTCGTGGAGGTTAGCCTTTTTTAAGGTTAGCCTCCTTTAAAAAGAATGGATTGTTTTTTATGAAGAGATACATAAACTTAGATTAAGAACAATCATATTTTTATGAAAAAAAAAGTCAATTAAATTCTGAACAAACTTAATGAATTTAATTGACTTTTTTTAATTGTCTTGTTTTTTCATGAACCTTCTGAATAGATTTATAGTGTGGAAAGATTTTAATCTCTATGAGGAGGGAAGCATATTTTATATAGGCTAAAAAAAAAACATGTTTTTCGACATGTATTTTTTTAGGATATTTTTATCTACTTGATAAGATTTATTTATTGGTAGCGGGGGCAGGATTCGAACCTACGACCTCCGGGTTATGAGCCCGACGAGCTTCCAGACTGCTCCACCCCGCGATGTTTGAACACATTATGTGATGTTTGAACACATTATGTATGTATTATACTTTGTTTTTTTGTTTTGTCAAGCTTTTTTTCTTTTTTTTTTAACATTTTTTTTGCGAGGTGGGCTAAGCCTTTTTTTTATGTATTGTTATAGATTTTTTGTTGTAATTTATATTTTTTTTGTAGGAGTTTTGCTTCTTTGTATCTTTGTTTCATTTCATCAGCACTGACGAACATTTTTTCTCTAAGAGCTTCTGCAACTTGTTTAGTGAGCCATAGTTCGCATTCTAAAGAAAATAGTAGATAAGGATTTGTTTTGCTAAGTTCATGGAAAAGGTCATGCTTTTGCCAGAATTTAGGGTTTGTAGTTTTGATAGGATAGCATAAAATTTGGATAATTTTTTGTAATGTTTGTTGTGTTTCTTCTTTTTTTCCCATGAGTTGGTCTTTATCTAGGTCTGAATTGATAAATTGTTCTTCTTTTTGTAAATTTTGTATCATCTGCGCTTCATATGGTTTTGGTTCAAATTCTGGATTGGGTAGGTCATTCTTTGTTGCTAGAATTTCTAATAAACATGTGTAATTGGCATAGAGATGGACGTATGTTTCTTCTATTTGTTCTCTGGAATAATTAGAAAATAAGGCAATGAGTAGTAAATCTTTCCAAGGAATTAAAATATCCATTGGATTAGGAATGAAACTTTTTAGAAATGCAGATAAGTTATTTTTTGCGTAAATTTCTACTTGCTTGAGTGTTAAAAAATTTAGGTCTTGGTGCATTTGATCAAGGTGAATTCGTAGATTTAAAGCTGTTTGTAATGGAAATGTAGCATATGGTATGTCTTGATTTTCTGGAGCAAGTGCTTGAAAATCGGCAAAATGATATAAGTTTGCCAATTGCCATTTTGCTTTATTTAAATCTTCTTGTAGAGTTTCTAGTTGTTTTTTAGGATCACGTTGTTGTAGTCTTCGATGGATTGTTTTTAGAAGTTTCCAACTTTGATGAATTCCATGTACATAAGCAACGAAGAATATAATAACTGTGTCGAGTGTAGCAACAAGAATGATATAACGGAGTCCAATAGTATAGTAGATTTTTTTCATTAGTGGCTTGATTTTGCCGAGAGCTGTTTCTAAAGGACCAGGATGGACAGCATCGTCTGAAATTAATCTTTCCCAAATAGAAACTTCATTGGCTCTTGTAGGGTGAGTTCGTTCATGCCAGAATTGTTTGGAATAGTGTCGGATAGCACAAATGCCTTTTTTTGTTTTGTCTTTTGTCCATTGATATGCAAAACAAAGTCCTTGTATAATTTTTTTGAAGATGTGGATGATGGTAGAGAAAATTGTTTTTTTGACAATGAGTTTTTCTTCGACTGTAGGGCGTATTTCTGCCAATAATATGTCTTGGTAATCTTCTATTTCTATGTCTGGTATTTCTTTTACTAAGTCTATTTCATGAATTTTTTCTTCTAATGGTGCTACTCCTATTTCTTCGGGAACTCTTGCTTCTAGCCTTTGTTTACGCAACGCAATTTTTTTTGGTTTTGCTTTTCGTACTTTTCCATCTACTTTAGGAATTGGCTCTATTTCATCTACTTCTGGAACTATTTCATCTACTTCAATAATTGCTTCTATTTTTTGAAGACTAGCTGGTATGCTAGGTGCTGGTTCTGGTATTCTTTCTTTTAAAAATTCTTCTTCTGTGAGTTGTGTTTCAGGAGGAATTTTCATTTCTACCTCTAAATCTACGTCAAATGGAATGGATTCATGAGGTTTTATAAAAGGAGGCATAGGCGGAGGAGTAGGAACAGAAGGTAAGGATGGAGGAGCCCCCAGATCGTCTGGTCTTTCAAATAATTCTTCTTCTCTTTCTAATGCCTCCTCTTCTTTTACGATAACTTTTTCTGCTTCCGAAATTTTTTTGTCAATTTCTGCTTGAGTTAGGGTCTGTCTTTCTTCAGGAGATAGAGCAATTGTTTTAATATATGCAATGATTTCTTTATCTGTGATAAATGTAGTCTCATGGTGCTTGCAGATCCATTCTTGTAATTTTTCGTGTATTCGTTTTGTTTCTTGATATAAATAAGAATTTTCTTGCATTGGTAGTGTTGTTTGTAGAACAAGTTGTAGGATGTCTAAAACAGTTTTTCGAACAAATCTATCTTGGTGAGATAGTAATTCAATTAATTCTTGTGCAATGTTCCATACAATATCTATGTTTGTTTTCGCTATTTGCATGAGCAAGTTTTGGAAAGATTCTTTGTTTTCACATTCAACATATTCTAGAATAGGAATTAATTTGGGCAAATAATAGATAGAATTAGAAAGTTCTTTGATTTCTTGAAATGCTGTGTTTCTATCACGTTCAGATGGGGAGGTAATTTTTTCTTGTATGGATTGTAAATAAGTTTGGGAAATTAAAATTTTTTTTGCCATTGAATTTCCTTTGCTCATAAGTATTATACATGATTTAATATAAATTATATATAAATTATATATATTATGATGATAGGAAAAATATATTATCATGATTATATAAAAAAATCTATTAAAAAATCGTACTTTTTGTATACATAAAAAGTAAAAAAAATTAGAAAAAATCTATTAAAAAATTATACTTTATTAAATTTTTATGTATACAAAAAAAATATTGAAATTTTTTTTTATATATAAAAATAAAAAAAGTAAAAAAATTGTTTGAATTTTTAATAATTTTTTTTATAATCTACAAGGCTAAAATTTTTATTATGCTTTATAGCATGATAAAAAATGTATGCAATTATCTATGAAATTTTTATTATGCTTTTTAGCATGATAATGAATATATGAAATTATCTATGAAATTTTTATTATGTTTTTAGCATGATAATGAATATATGAAATTATCTATGGAGATAATTCAATATAAGTGATTTAGAACGTTGTTGTTTTTTACCACTTAAAATATATAAAAATATGCTTTATAGCATGTTAAATTGTTTTCCCCTTTATGGGAGATTAGGAATATATATGAAAAAAATTAGTTTATTTTTCATCGGACTATGTGTTGTATTATGTTCTTGTGGACATGATAGTAGTACTACAACTAATGTAGATAATGGAACATTTAACCTTGGGGTTGAAGTTAATCATAGTATTAAAATGTATTTAAGTAAAACAGAAAAAGCAGATAAAAAGTTAGCAAGTTATGGTAACCATGAAGTAAAGATGATTGATTCTGTAAATTATGTTGCAGAAAATGATCCAGTTATTTCTGGTCAACAAAGTATTGCTAGCAATTCCAATATTAAGAGTCAATCGATTATAAATCCTAACTTAATCAAAGCTCTTTTTTCTATGATACAGAATAATACGATTCCTCAATTGACAGATGCATTAGGAAATTTTTTAAAAACAGTAGAGAGCGACCAAGATGCAATTTCTGCATTACGTGATTATTGTAATTCAAAAAATGGGACAGATGCACAAGATTATACAGAAATTTTTTATCGTGTTTTGAATTATAAAAAGAGTGAAGAGTTATGGCACACTTTTGCTCAATTAATTCAACAAAATCCTGCTATGTTACGAAATATTTTTTCTTTAGTGCATGATTATTTAATAACGTTGCCAGACAATGAATCTGCAGTTCCTTTTTTTACTTTATTATCGCAACCTTTAGTATCTTTAAAAGCAGATTTAGGCAAGCCTATTTGGATTGCGAAGTTAGATGTCAATGATAATCCGATTGTTTTGTCTTTTGAAGATCAATTGTATCCACCTTTTATTGATTGGGATTTTGACGGAATTTGTGATGTAGATGATCAAGGTAATCCTATTGATGAAAATGGAAAAGTGATTGACATTCCAGCTTTTGGTCAGCAAGTGTATAAAGATAAATATGGAAAAATTTTAGTAGAACGAGATTCTTTAGGACGTGCTATATCTGCAACAACAGGAGATTTAATTTATCATTATTATGATGCAAAAGCTACTTTTTTTGCTCTACTTCTTCGCAATATTGGCTCTTTTTTAGAAAAGGGCTTAGTGGAAGATTACGTTGTCTTGTTAGATACGGCTCTAAAACCTGTAAAACAATATCAAGATGACAAGGGCACTTATAATGGTTATAGTGATGAATCTGTTAGTTACCATGCTCTTATGAATATTTTAGAAATGTTGAAATCTGAAAAATGTCGTAATTTTCTGAATTGTTTCCCAGCTTTTTTTGCTGAAAATAAAGATCCTCATTCTATAGGTAGAGCACTCATAGGATTTGGACAATTGTTTTGGGATTTACGAGATAATCCAGATATTGTAGATGTTGCGAGTTTAGAAGCTTGGTTTGCTAATTTACCAAATAATCCTCCTATGTGTTTAATGCCAATGTTGCAATTAATGTCTCAAACAAGTTCTGCCACATCTTCTAGTATGGCAATGGATTTTTTGATGTGGATCGGTACAGAATATCCTATGTTGGCTCAAGGATTCTGGCCAGTTGTTCAATCTTTAAGAAATATACATGAAGCTAAACCTGGATTAGTGGAAAAAGTGTATAATAATACTATTATGTGGCTTTCTTGGGCTATTATTCATGAAATTCGTGTTCCAGAAGCACCTGAAGGTTTGCCTATTCTTTCTATCTTATTAAATAAAGTTCTTCCTAGTTTGAATGAAAATACTGCAGAAAAAGTAGCTGCAATGCAACAATCTTTAACAAACGCAATTCGTTCTCGCTACATGTATATGGTTGTGCAAGGTTTTTTGCGTTTTACTTCTTTCCCAGTGATTCGAGAAGCACTTGTTGCCTTGTTTTCTCCTCAAAGTCATGAAAAATATGATGCATATAGTTCCCTTGTTCGTTTGAGTGTTCGAAGTTATGGGAATCATAATCATACAATGATTAATATTCGATTAGCAAGGATGATAGGAAAGGTTTTTGATCCTGAATTAGCAGTAGTTGAAAATTTATTACAAGTTATTGTTCGTTGGGCTCTGATTGACGAGGATATGGCTATTATTAAGATTGTTCAAAATGCTGTAGATCAATATAATTCACATTCGATTCCTCCTATTTGTGTTTTTGGTACAACATACATTGATATTTTAAAAGCTGGAGATTATATTACAAAAGAAGGTAATTTTCAAAATAGAGATGTGGAAGAAATATTGAATGGTATATCTTCATTTTTATTGGAAGAAACATATTTATTACAACGTTTATATGCTTTGATTCAAATGAAAGCAGAATAAAGGTTATTTTCCATTTATAAGAAAAAATATAATGTTGATAAAAAAAAAGTAGCAGTGTTTCATGCTACTTTTTTTTGGATACATCTTACTAAACAATGTTTTACATGTTTTGTGTTTCAGTTTGTGTTTTTGTTTCTATTTTTTGTTTTTTATAGTTTTTGAATTCCAAGATGCAGAAGAAGATGATTCCCACAACAATATATGAGTCTGCTAAGTTGTATGTAGGCCAATGGGAATTTTGTATGTAGCAGTCTAGGAAGTCTCGAACACCACCATAGAAAATTCTGTCCCATAAGTTCCCTATAGTACCTGCAAGAATGCCACCAATGATAATTTGATATGCATAGTTATAGTTGTTTTTCCATACTAAGTACAGTATGAAGAATATGGCAAATATGGAAAGTGATGTGAGCATAAAGTATTGACCTTGGAAAGTACTCCAAACAGCACCTAGGTTAAATGCAGCGTGTAGATTGAAGCATTTTGGAATAATAACAATGTCTGCTGTGTCTTTATCTACAAATAGGTATGGTGAACGTAATTTTGAGTTAGAGGGAATAGGGGGTTGAGAAGTGTATATTTTATATTGGTTTTTATCGTATTTAAGAAGATAGTTTTCTGTATTTGATTGCAACCAATATTCATTGGTGTTGTAGTATTGTATACTTGTATTTTCTGATAATGTGATGTTTTGTTTTTGAAATTCTTGTTGTATAGTTTGCCAATCTGGTATATTTGGTTGTGTGTATTCAAAAGTGAATAAGAGAGAAGGAATAAATATTGTAGCGTTTAGAAGTTTAAATACGTATGTCTTACTTCCTATGTCTATAATGCTTCCTATGAGTGCTATTAAGAAAAATAGTGTTTTGTTTTTTAATTTCATTGTTTGTGTAGGCGTGTGCCTGTTCCTTTCTAAGTTGTAATGATATAAAAAATGATACCTCTAATTTGTAATGATATAGACAATTAACCCTATTCCGACTGCAAGTATGAATAAAAATAATAATATGAAGTTATTACGGAAGTTATCTTCTGCTTGTTCTATTTGTCTTCTTTTTTTTATTTGATAGTAAACATCTTTTAAGGAACTGCTAGGTACGTCTTGTCTTTTATTTTTTCTTCTGAGAGTTTTATTTTTTCTTGCGATTTTTCTTTTGTTCATTACAGATAACTTAGGTTGTGTTTGTTGCGAATTATCTGATTCTATGGAGTCAATATAAATGGCTTGTGGAATGATATTACCTGATAGGGGTTGTGTTTTTTCAAGGATAATATTTTCTTGTAGATGTATTGGAATGAAGTGTTCTGTTTCAGGAATTTGCTCTTTAAATGGAGTATGGGGAATATTTTTTTTAGATGATATTGTCGTTAAGTAGTTTTGTAGTTGGTTAATAATTTCAGAAACAGTTTTGTATCTGTTATTAGGTATTTTCTGCATTGCTTTGATAACGATATTCTCTAGTGCTTGAGGAATATTTTTATCAATGGATTTTGGTTTTTGAGGGTCTAAAGCTAAAATTTTATATAGGGTAACCATGTATTTTTCAGTTGGATAAGGAGAAAGTTTAGTAAGCATTGTGTAGAAAAGTGTACCTAAGCTATATATATCAGAGCTTGTGTCTACTTTGTCATATTCTCCTTTGAGAAGTTCGGGAGCCATGTACTGAATAGTGCCTAAGTATTCGCCAGATTTTGTTAAATTCCAATTGTCAAACTGGATCATTTTAGAAAGACCAACGTCTAGGAGTATGGGTTCGTTATGTTTTGTAATGATGATGTTGGAAGGTTTTATATTGCTGTGTATGATGTTTTGTTGATGTATATACTCTATAGTTTGTACGATTTTTAAGAAGAGAGTCGCGTATTCTTTGTATTTGTTTTCTGTTATGCTATTAATATAATCTAGTAAAGGGATTCCATGTATATATTCCATTACTAAATAGGGATTGTTGTTAAATATGTCTACTGTATAAATTTTTGCAATATTAGGGTGATCGAGTTGTGTTCCTAAAGTAGCTTCTTTGAGAAAACGATGAAGAGTGAGTTCATTTTTTTTGTCTTTGAATCGATTTAGCATTTTTAAGGCTACGAGTTGATTTTTTTTCCGATCTAGTGCTTTGTAGACAGTGCCCATACTTCCTTGTCCAAGTTTTTCTAGGATTTCGAAGTCATGAACAGTTTGCCCTATATTAATTTTGCTAATGTGAAAGCTAGGAAAATTTAGCATTGTTTTGAAGTGATCACTAGGTATTTCATCGTCTTTGTAGTCTTGGTCAACAGGTATTGCCTGTAAAGGTGTCATAGTTTGTGGGTAGTCCATAGCTTGTAGTTGGACTAGGGATTCGGCTGAAAATACTGGCTCATCTAAGCTAAATGAAGGATCAATGGTGGCTAATTTGGCTCGTAGGATATCTATTCCTTCTTGAAATTCTATGTTTATGTATGAATCTGAAGAATGATGTGTATTTTTCATAGTGAATCTTTCTAAGAATTAAGAATAAAAAAAGAAGAGTATGTTTATCTTCTTTTTCTATTTATTTTATTCTTTAATACCTCTGTTAATCATGCCTTCGATGAAGAATTGTTAAACGATGAAGAATAGAAAAAGAAGAGTATATTTGTCTTCTTTTTCTATTTATTTTATTCTTTAACAGCACCTGTTGTCATACCTTCAATGAAGAATCGTTGAGCGATTAAGAAGAGTATAGCAATGGGGATGATAGAAAAACATGCACCTGCCATCATCATTTCCCAATCTTGACCATATTGTCCACGGAAAAGTGCCATTCCAACGGGTAGTGTTCTGTATGTAGAGTCTGGTGTATTGACGATGAGTTGCCAAAGGAAGTTGCCCCATTGTCCTACGAATGTAAGTAGAAACAAGGTAACCATAATGGGTAAAGAAAGTGGTATGATAATGATTTTGAAAATTTGTAATTCATTAGCACCGTCGATGTTGGCTGCTTCGAATAAAGAGTTAGGAATGGTGCTTATATATTGTTTTAAGAGGAAGAGTCCAAAAATATTTGCTAGGTGAGGTACAATCATGGCTTGGTATGTGTTGATCCAATTGAAGTGATTGACAATAGCAAATTGTGGAACCATAAAAATCATGCCAGGAATCATCATGGTACTTAAAAGCATGGCAAAAAGTTGTTTTTTCATGAAAAAGTTTTTCTTAGCAAAAGCATATCCTGCCATAGTGCAAAGTATCACTGTCAATAAGGCAGTACCTGCTGCCACTACAAGGGAGTTTAGAAAAAACTGTCCAAATGGGAAGTCACGGTTATAGAGAACTTTTTTAAAGTTGTTGAAAGTATATATTTTTTTCATTCCATCCCAAAAATTTTGTGGTTCTAGGATAGTGTATGTAATGGCATGTTTTCCTATTTCTGTTTCTGGAATTTCTACTGTAGCAGTGAAATAATTTTGGTCATTTTTTAATAAATTAATGGTTTGATTGAATATTTTAACTTGGAGTGATTCGGCATTTCCTCGATCTATAGCAATAAAAAGTGTTTTTCCTTGAATATATGTTTGGTTGGCAAGAGTTTTTTTGTTTTGGTTAAGTCCTGCTTGTAATGTAATGAGACAGTTGTCGGTTGTGGTAGGTTTGTTTGCAGGGTCTTGGATCCAATTGTTGCCGTTGACTACAAATTTATATTCATGGTTGCCAATGTCTATATTGTGGAGAGTAGTACGCCAAATATTATTATCTTTTACCATGGGATTGGCAGAAGAATTCCAACCATTGAATGTTCCTGCAACAGAGATGCTAGAAACAGGTATATCGGGACAGTCATTGGGGTTGAATTCAAATATGACAATGGCTTTATCAGTGATAGGTTGGTAAACTGCCTGAATTTCGCTTTCTAGTACGCTGTCTGGTAAAAATCGAAATTCGAGTGCTTGTCCTGGTTGTTTGCATGCTGTTAAAATCATCCAAAATAAAGGGAGTAGAACTAGCATAGCCCCGCCAAATAGAATGATATATAATAGAGCACTGAGTGTGATTTTTTTCATGTTTTATCCCTTAATTATCGCTTTTGAGCCATTTCATATTGATAAAGGAAATCAATAAAGCTATACCAAGAAGTACAAAGGAGATTGCTGCTGCTTTTCCATATGCTCCTTCGGAAAAGCTCCTGTATAGATGGTAACCAGCTAAATTTGCAGAACGTAGTGTGTGACCAAAAACTTGAACTGTTGGTCCTCCTGTATTGGATGTCATGGCATATATTTCTGTAAAAGCTGTTAAACAAGAAATAGTGCCTGTGATTGTCATAAAAAGAATGATAGGTTTCACTAAAGGAATTGTTATGTACATAAGTTTATGATGCCAACTTGCACCATCAATATCTGCAGCTTCATAGACAGATTCTGATATGTTTTGAATGGCTGTTAAGAATAGAATCATGCCAAAACCAGCTCCTTTTAGCACCATAGCAAAGGCAATAGCAGGTAAGCATAAATAAGGGCTTCCTAAAATTCCATCTGGGAAAGCATTGTGGATTCCTATTTTGGCAAGTACCATGTCTACGAGTCCGTATTTAGGGCTGAATATGAGAATCCAAATGATACCAATGACAAGTAAGTCTAATACATTAGGAAGAAAGTAAGCACTCCGAAAAAAAGATTTAAATTTAATTTTGTTGTTTAGGAGAATAGCCAATAATAAAGAGAGCATGATTCCTGTAGGAATCGTTAAAAGTCCATAAATAAATGTTAAGCCAATAGACCACCAAAATTCAATATCTGTGAGAATGTTGATGTAATGTTCAAATCCTACGTATTTCATACTTGTAAAGGGAGAGTACCAGCTTGTATAGATCGTGGCTTTATGTAGGCTGATCCACATAGAATAAAAAACTGGATAGGCAAGAAATACAAGGAACACAGCAAGAAATGGTGTTAAGTAGCTATAAGCGACAAAATTTTCTTTGAGATTTTTTTTCATTTTGTTGCCTTTCTATTCGATGCGTTTAGAACCATCTGGTGTGAAAAGGTGAATTTTTTCAGGGTCAATGACAAATGCAGCTTTTTCACCTTCTTTAACTTGAGGTGCACCATCACATCGTGCAATCCATGTTTTATGAGCCTCGTCGATGCTGAAGTACACATAACTTTCTCCCCCCATTGGTTCGATAACGTCGACCTCTCTATGTATAGCAATTTTGTTTTCAGCTTGTTTTTGAGGGATCATATCTTGAGGACGAATGCCTAGGATAATTTCATCACCAATGTTAGTTTGAAGGAGGGCTTGTTTTTGTGCTTCTGGGACAGGAATAGAAAAATTTGATCCCAAGAGTGTGAGTTGATCTTTTTGTTGTTGGATTTTAACTTTGATTTGATTCATTTCTGGACTACCGATGAATCCGCCAACAAATGCATTTTGTGGACGATTATAGAGTTCAAGAGGCGTGCCAACTTGTTGGATGAATCCGTCTTTCATTACAACGATTCTATCAGCAAGTGTCATGGCTTCGACTTGGTCATGAGTAACATAGACAATCGTCGTATTCAGTTGTTTGTGAAGTTTTGCAAGTTCAATGCGCATTTGGACACGGAGCTTAGCATCTAAGTTAGAAAGTGGCTCGTCAAATAAGAAAACTTTAGGATTACGAACAATAGCTCTTCCCATAGCAACTCGTTGTCTTTGTCCACCAGAAAGTTGTTTTGGTTTTCTATCTAGATAGTCTTCAATCCCAAGAATTTTAGCTACTTCATCAACTTTAGTATGAATTTCTTTTTTAGGTACTCCTTTGAGTTTTAGACTAAATCCCATATTTTCTCGGACAGACATGTGGGGATATAAAGCATAGTTTTGAAACACCATGGCAATGTCTCGATCTTTGGGGTGCACATCATTGACTCTAGTATCATCGATGAATAGATCACCTTGGCTGACTTCTTCTAATCCTGCAATCATTCGTAATGTAGTAGATTTACCGCATCCACTAGGCCCTACAAGGACTAAAAATTCTTTATCTTGAATTACTAAATTGAAATCTTTAATGACAGTTATTTGATTATCATAGGTTTTATAAATGTTTTTAAAGGTAACTCTTGCCATTATTTTTCTCTCTAAAAATTTGTTATGCAAAATGTACAAGTATTTATAATGATTTTAATAGGATAAAATAAGAATTGCTAGTAAAATTTTTTTCTTTTATAAAAATGATACTTGATTTTTGAAAATGTAGCTGTTATTATCAATAGATAAAACGAAAAATTATTTTATTTTAACTAAATTTTAATTATGAGTTAAAATTTAGATTTTAACTAGTAATTAGAGATCATGCAATATTTTTTAGTTTTAATATTTATATGAGAGTTTTTTGATACTAATAAATTAATAAGGGGGCACTCTTCATATGAATGTAAGTGCCAGTAAATAAGTATCATTTTGAAAGGCAGGTATTCATGAAATCACCTCACCGTTTTATGATTTGTCTGATGATATTTTCTTTTATTTTTGTCTTGGGGTGTTGTTGTAAACAAGATCGTGCTACGGAAGAAATTCAACAACAAGAACAGCAACAACAAATAAACATGTCATCTTCTGATATGATGAGAGTTGGATTTAGTTATCCCATTGTTATGGTCAATGGACAAAGAGCGGAAACAAAAGAGTCTATGTATTTAGAAACTATTGAATTATTATTCCCTCAAAAATCTACAAACAATTTAGTAGTCACAGTAGTGGATGCTGACGAAATAGAACATACTTTGTATGGTGATATTACTATTTTTGAATATACAGAACATAGTAAATCTGAAAAAGATTTAGTTCTCGTAGCACCAGATGATCCAGAATATATTTATGACAGCATTCTACGTAATGGATATGGAGAATTCATTGTTAGAGAACATCTTGTTGATCCAGATAAAGGGATGATTCCAGGAGAAGAATTACTTAAAATAACATTAGGGACAAAAAAAAAAGATAATAAAATAGCTTTTTATTTTCCTCAAGATAGCTTAAATGTAGAAAATAGAGTGGAAGGGCCTCTTTCTTTACTAGTAGACCCTAATACTCAACATAATTTATCTTTTGCTATGGATCAAGATCGTTATTACGGCGTTTTAGATGTTTATCAATCCAATTATTATACAAAAATTGCACCTGTTATTATTCAGTTAGGCGAAAAAGAAAAACGTTGCTTACGTTCCCATAAAGGACAAGTAAAATTAGCTATTTATGTTCCATCTAAAGAAGAACGTATGTACAATATGTATCCTTTTTCTACAATGATAGATCCAGCAGAAGAAGCAAAAGAACGTGGAACAGTTGTTGCATTTTTAACGATTAAACGATCCTAAGCTCTAGTTGCTAGTTAAATTAGTGATTCTTTTTCTACACACTGATTTAACAAAGCAATTAGATATTTTCATAACTAGCAATTAGGGTAGTGGCGTAGAAATAAGGAATCAAAATATGATAAAATTTACGTTCTTAACTTGCTTGGCAATCTTGACTATAATATCGGGATGCCAACAGAATAGAATAGAAGTGCTGGGCGTTTCTTCGACAGATATGCAAGAAATCGTTCAAGATGCTCCTATTGTAGAAGCTCCTAGGTCTGAATCTGGTGAGCAAGAATTTGTCTACAATGGTGGTCCAGGAAGCACTGAAGTTATATATGAAGATTTAAAAGGAAAACAACGTACTGGCTTTTCTAATGTTATAAAAGTTCCCATGTACGAAAATTGTGAAGAGGAAGATGATACACCAAAATTCCGTGATTTAACTATTGTAGATATTCCAGAGATGCCAGCCATTCCAGAAATGCCTGATTATTTAGTAAGTGTAGATACATTTCAAAATTGCACGATTTCAGATGCTCATATTGGGCCTGATGTCGTTTACCAAACAGATGTTTTTATTCCAAAAACTCCGCCTAAAGTTGAACTTACAAAATCTTCTGATGAAGATCAATTATGTTGTAATGATCAATTGACTTATCGTATTAAGTTTAAAAATACTGGTGGTATGGATGCATACAATATTCGTATTGATGATGTGATTCCAGCAAAAGTTATGTATTTAGAAGAAACAGCCGGTTTTGATATTTATCAAGGTGAGGTTGAAATAGAACGAGACTATGATTCTATTGCTCGTAAAATCAGCTGGATTATTCCTGGGCCAATTGCACCAGGTGCGGAAGGTGAAGTTTTTTACAGTGTAGAATGTTCCCATCCCATTCCAAAACTTTCTTGTTATATTCGTTTTGAACCTACTTTCTTAGGATTGGGTGAAGAAGGTTCTGTGATTTGCCAAGTAATGAATAATGGTGATGGCCCTGCAGAAAATGTAGTGGCAACATTTAATATTCCTCTTGGTTTAGAGTGTGAAATTGGTACTGGACGTCAAGCAACTGTTCAATTCGGAACAGTGGGGGCGGGGGAAACTGTTGAGAAAACTATTAAAGTACGCATGATTGGTATGGCTCGTCTCGATGATATGACAGTAACATTACGTGCAGACAATGCAATGAGTTGCAGCTGTGAAGTTCCACCAACAGCAACTATGACGATTGAAAAGTCTGGCCCATCTTTAGTCACAAATCGTGTACCTATTGAATATACTATTGTTGTTACAAATACTTCCACCAAAAATGCAATGGCAACAGCCTGTGTCTTGACAGACAAATTACCAGAATTTGTCACTTTTAAATCTGCAAGTGATGGTGGTACGTATGATAAAGAATCTCATACTGTGACTTGGATGTTAGGTGATTTAAAACCAGAACAAAAAGTCATTCGCACTGTGATAATTATTCCAGAACAAGCTGGCACTTTTAAAGATCATGCTCAAGTGACTTGTGCGGAAGGTATTACTATTACAGATGATGCAATTACCATTGTTCGTGGCATTAGTGCTCTACATATTGATTCCTATGACACAGAAGATCCAGTAGAAGTCGGTGGAACAACTACTTATGTTATTGAAGTAATGAATGAAGGTTTTCAAGATGTAACTGGTTTAGTTGTCGTCAATGAAATTCCAAATTCTACAGAATTTGTTGATGGTACTGGACGTGATCCAGAAGGAAATGTCGTTAATTGTAGAGTTGATGGAAAAAATGTTATTTTTGAAGCTATTCAAAAATTAGCTCCTGCTGAAAAAGCACTCTATAAAGTTACAGTAAAAGTAAAAGCAGAAGCACAATTATTAAATATGACTAAAATTAAGTATAATGAATTTTCTAAGACACTCATTGTAGAAGAACCGACACATAGTTATGAACCTTAGGTGAAAATAGCTTTGGGATTTCAAAATCCCAAAGCTATTTTATAAAAAATAATTAAGTTAATTTATCCGTTGCAATTAGGGAAAGGATAGGTATTTCTTATGACGAAGTTCAATACTATCGGAGAAATTAAAGATGCAGCCCAGATGTTGGATACTGCGGTTGTTCAATGGATGAATTCGGGGCCACCAGATTCTATTCAAGTAAAACTCAATGAAGCAAGAGAGTTACTACAACGTGGAATTGAACTTGCTGACGCACCTCTCCGAATCGCATTAGTAGGGGAATTTAATAGTGGTAAAACATTACTTTTGAATTCTCTGTTAGATTCTACAGATATTTTCCCTTGCTTGTTACAACCCACCACAGGTAATGTGTTGGAAGTAAGAGTTTCTTTGCGAAATGAAGAGAGACAAGCTGAAATTAAAGGAGCAAGTGTTTCATTTTTTAACCAATTTGAAGTAGATGCTGTTCTAGATAACTATTTAAAAGATTTAAAAAATCAAGGTATTGAAGGCTTACCTAATAAAGTCGGATTGCATGAATTGGAAAAATTTGAACGATTTCTATGTAAAAAATTCCAAGAATTGCGTTCCATTACGCCTAAATATGCTATTATTTCTGCCTTAGAATTTGTTTTATCTCTTCGTTATAATCAAGATTTGGTGTGTCGTGAAGAAAGACATATGTGTTCTTTACCTATGGATTTAATTCCTGCTGCTTTGACACTTAGTGGTCGTATGGATTTAAATAAAGGAATTCAGACAATTTACAATAGTATTAAAGAAACGTATGAGCGAAGTTCAGGCCCAAAAGTTTTTGATAAAATTACTTCTGGCAATTTAAAATCTGTTTTCCCCATGATGCGAAGAGTTGTAGTTGATATAAGTGCATGGGCTGTTCCTTTTGGTGTAACCGATATAAAATCTTGCAATACATTGGCTTTTTTAGATTTTCCAGGTTTAGGTGCAGAAAGTAGTAATGCTCGTGATACATATTTATGTATGAGTGAAATTCGTGATGCTCATGCGGTCGTTGTTGTATTTAACGGCTCCAATCCTGGAACTTCTGGTGCATCTGTGATGGCTACTCTATTTCAAAAAGCAGGAAAGTTGACATCAGAACGTACTATGGTTGCTGTAAACCGTTTTGATGAGTTTCATCCCATGCCAAGCGGTCGAACAGTAGAAACATATTATTCTAACCAAGAACAAGGCACAACTGTTGGTTTTTGTAATATTTTAATTCCAGCAAAGAACTTGTTAGCTGGTCAGAAAAAAATAAATTTATATGTTTGTTCAGCTCTTTGTTATTTATTTGAAGAAAAAAGCAAACGTCCCAATTGGAATTTTGGGAATGCTCAATGGTTTAATGATAATAAACGGCAAGCAGCATATACATTATATAAACGTTGCCAAGAAGATTTTAGAAATCTCATCCATCAAGTTAATAAAGGTAGTTCACTTCGTGACCATGAAATTATGAAAAGTGGTTTGATTCGCTATCTAGAAGGTGGTGGAATTCCTTCTTTGCGACATGATATTGTACAATTTGCAAGTGTTCGTGGTGAAAAACTCATCCGAGAAGATGCTTTACGAGAAATTCGCAATGCATACCATATTTTAGATGAAATTGCACCACCTTTACGAGCATCTGGTGAAAATGGTCCCATTAATCCAGAAGTGAGTTTTGCAGCTCAAGAATTTTATCGAGTCCTTGAATTAGCTGTAGCTGATACATTGCCTGGAGGAAGTAGCGATTATAAAAAACTACAAATCAAAGGCATGGATAAATATATTCCATTATGGGAAACAATTGAAAATGAAATTGCATCTAAGATTATGAGTTGGCCAGAATGGTTTGCTATTTTAAATCAGGGCATGAATAAAACAACTAGTCAAAGAGCAACAAATAAGCCTGTGAAGAAATTTTCTCGTTATGAAAAGCTCAAAAAACAAGGTTGTGAAGTTCCTACTGAATTTAAAGCATTTGATGAACGTTTCCGTAGCACTGCTCAAATTTTGACACAACAAACTCTAGAAGGTATTGGCAAAGCTATGCTTGGTAGTTTACAACGCTTTGAAAAACATCCTGATTATTGTGATGCTATTTCTCATTTTAAATCTATGGTTGCACATGAACAATTTACAACTATGGATGAAGCAATGCCTTTATTGGATGTTTGGGAACCTTCTAAATTAGGCGAAGAAGTTATTATTCCCGCTGTTTTAGAAAGAATTGAAGACGAAGTAGAAGCCATTGAAAATTTATCTTATCCATATGATGGCTCTAAACCTTGCTTTTGGAATTTAGCATTGATTATTCGTATTCAAGTTCAATTGCTTAAAACATATCGCGATAGATTATCTAGATTAGTTGCAGCAGCAGAAAGCGAATTTGAATCTTTCTTTTGTAATGAAGTGTTGCGTGCTGAAATTCTACCTCTTGTTCGTAGTGCATTGAATAATCCAGACTTTTTGGGTTCTGTTGCTTTAGCAGAATCTGGTAGTACATGGGAATCTGTCGGACAAGTCGTTCGAATTGCTGTTGAAAATGTTAAATCACAAGATGGCGTGCCAGGAGCAGCATCAGTACCAATTCCCATGCCAAAAGTTGTTTCTTTTGATGATGATGATGCTGATCTAACATTATCTGAGGATAACGAAGAAGAATCTTTTGTAACTCCAGAATCTGAACCAGAACCATATTCAGAACCAGAACCAATTCCTGAACCAACACCTGTTGCTATGCGAACAACTCCCAAACCAGCACCTGCAAGAAGACCTGTAGAAGGTCTACAAGCAAAAGATGTACCAAGACCCGCAACATATACAGAACCAGAAGAAAACGAAGATTCAGAAGATTTTGAAGAATGGTAAGAATTTTTCTTACCATTCTTAGACTATTGTAAAACATAATATACTCTAATTGCTAGTTTGCCTAGCAATTAGAGCAAATTTAGTTAAATGTACAACCATTGCCTAATTTAGCAATTAGGGTATACTATGCAATTTTATCCAGAAACCCCTATTATATCTATTCCTCCATCACAAAGCTCTGGCGAATTACGCTATATTTTATATTGTTCGCAAGATTCTATTTCCAAAAAAGATATAACTATCAAGTATGCTTTTACTGGAAAATGGAAACATCATTCTCAAGAATTAAAGTCTCGAGTTCGTGAAATTTTAATACAAATTTTAGACATTTCTCATTTATCTATTCAGTCGCAGGAAGATTTTTTTATTCTTTCTGTTCCTTTAAAACCTATCTCCAGTTTTTCACCTTTGCCAGAGCATCCATTACCCCTAGATGTTCCTATTGTGATTAAAATATTAAAAAAAGAAACTTCTAGTGGTGAAGCATTTCACCTAAAATGTTATCAAACATTGCGTTTTTTAGAATCTGAACAAGATCTGAGTTTACTTGAAAACCAAGAGAATTATATCTCTTTACCACATCTTGCTGCAATTCAACCTGAAGAAAATCATGAACAAACTATTGTTTTAAATGAAAATTCAGTTTTATCTTGGCAAAATTTGTTAAATTCTTTAAAAAATAGAGAATTAGCTCAACAAAAAAATCAGTCCTTACAATCAGAATCATTAGAAGAAAAACAAGCATTAGAAAAAGAAAGTTTGAAACTATATTCTGGAATTATGGCCATTGATTTTGGAACAACTAATTCTGTTGTTGTAGTTCGAGATCCTTTATATGCTGCGGAAGAAATTAAAAATAATTTAACACATGAGCAATGGAATTCTTTATTCCAATGGTTTGATGCATGGCTTATTAAACATTTATCTACTAGTCAAAAAAATACAGAAGATTTATATATAGAAGAACTTATACAAACAGTATTTGATGAATATATGCCCACATCAGGAAGTTTTTCTGTAGATCTTTGGGAAAAATTGCAAAAAATTACAAAAGATAGTAAAGTTCAGTTCTTGCAAAATGCATTAAAAAATTTTGCTGCAAGTGATCCAGACGAGAAAAATTGGGATTGTATTAGCAATATTATTTTAGAAATTACAAAAGGCTTTGAACAAAGTATTTATTCTAATATTTTGACATCGCAACGCTATTTTATTTTAGAGTTGGATTCTAATGCTGGGAGTGGACCGATTTCTAGTGCTTTACAAATTGTTTCAGCACCAGCCACAGCAGACCAAGATAAATTAGAGTTAGAAACCATTATAGAAATGGGAATACGAGTTCACCTTTTAATGCGAAGTGCAGCATTGCGTGAGGCTGATATTAATCAATTTGCCCTGTCTATGAAACGATATTTCGGGCAAGAAAAAACAATTTCTTTATTCCCATCAGAGTCCGATGCAGCACCTGTTAGTTTTTTACCAGATGTACTATGTCGATTAACATATAAAAAACTGATTGAACGAGCTTTAGACGATATAAAAAAACGATCAAAAAAACAGCAATTGCAATATGCAGATAAAATTAATACATTAGTTGTTACGTTTCCCACAACGTATCCTGCCTCGTTGCGTCGCAGATTACGTGAAATGATCCATGATTTAGAAATTCAATCAATTGACACTCGATTTGATGAAGGAACTGCGTCTGCTATTTACTATATTTGGCATACTATTTGTGCAAATCCTGTTTGTGGAATCAATGGTCTAATGGCACGTTGCCGAAAAGATCGCCACGGACGTTCTTATCAAAATATTTTGTTATATGATTTAGGTGGTGGAACTACAGATATTGCCCTCCTTCAACTCATTTATGAAGAATTACCTATTTTTGAACCATTAGATAAAACAAAAGCAGAAGGTTGCTACTATCGTATTACTCCCCGCTTGCTCGGTGCAACAGGGCATCGCTATATTGGAGGCGATCTACTAACATTATGGCTATTTCGTTTAGTAAAAACGAAATTAGCCGATAGAATTCTCACTTTGATTGCCAATGAAGAATTAGAACCACCAGGAGGTTCTCCTTTAGATAATTTAATGAATAGGTTGCCCGATGAATTTTTAGGAAAAGATGGAAAATATCAAAGTGGTTCCTTATTAGGTTGGACGTATGCTCCAGCTCAAAATATTCGAAAATTTGAAGAATTGAACCATTCTATCATTAATGTTGTAGTTCCTACTATTTTTGAAACAGACTCAACGTGCACTCCCAATTTTTTTACATTATGGGATCTGACAGAAGAATGCAAAAAACGATTGGGAACTCCTGTTGCTACATTTTCAGGTAGTGGTCTTGGACGTGAATGGTTAGAATCAGCAGTGGTAGAACAAAGTCCTTTATGGCGGATTGTTGTATTAACTTACCCATGGGTAGTAGAAAGTACGCTTTCTTCCGATGATTTAAAAATTACTATCACGCAAGAAGAATTGTGTAAATTTTCTGAAAAAGTAATTCTAGAATCCTTAAGTCCAGCCATCCATCTGGCACAAGCACGTTTGAGATGCCATAATTTTGTTGATAAACTTGATCGATTGATTTTATCTGGCTTGTCTTGTAATTTAAAGATCGTACAGCATATTGCAAGAGATATGTTTTTTAAAAGCGAGGGATTGTTTGATTTTAATTTAGCCAACGTTGTTTTTGATCCTGCTTTAGCTAAAACATCAGTTGCCATGGGGGCTTGTATCGGTCGATATTTACAATCTATTCGCCTAGATCCCTTGCATGAAAAAACACGGCAGATGCTACGCGAGGGATATGATCAAGTTGAATTAGTTGTAGAAAATTTATTTACTCATCTTGCTTGTCGATTAGTATATGATTCTTTAGTGGCTATGGTTGAAATTTTTGATCATGGACAAGAACTTAATCGAAAATCTTTTGTAGATGGAAAACCAGTAGCCAGAACTCCTATGCATGATTTACGTCCTGTGCAAGAAAAATTTTGGATTTATCGCTTAGATTTTGAAGGAGCAACTCCTCAATACCTTGGTCTGATTAATTCAGAAGCAGTTTTTCAAAAAAGTGGAATTAACGATTTTAGAAAATTTCGTGAACAATATTTAGTTGGCTTTGAAACAGATGCTGAACTTTTCACACGAGCTTTCTTTGTACCACGTGGGCCAAAAAATATATTGGCAATTGATTTTTTAGAAGATCATAGCTATAAATTACCAGCATGTAATATTGTAGAAGAAGATGAATATGGCTATGTTATTATACGGAAAAACATTAGTAATCAAGAATTATTTAACCGTCGCAATATTCTACTAGAAGGTACAAGAATGATTGATACGATAGAATATCCAGATGGAACAAAACAACGATGCGTTCTTAGTGAACCTCTCCCTATTCGAGAGATGTATGATTTTTATATTGAAAACTTAGAGAACACATCGAACAAAGAGCCAGCATTGATTTCCCATTTCTATTTATCAAATGAAAATGTAGAAGAAGTTTCTTTAGCCTGCGACGAGACAGGACGAATTTTATTGCTTTTGTCCACAGTCTATGATATTAAAATATGGGCAGACATAGATTATGTGCCTCAAAAAGTTGATTCTCAATTTGATCCCTTTTGTGGTCAACATTAAATAACTAGTGCCAGATACAAATGACGTTTATTATAAAATAAGTTATATTATATTAGCAAGAAAAGTTTATTAGGAGCAGTATTCTGTGACATCTTACTCTTCTTTGGAATCACAATTGCAAACGTTGATCAATACTCCGGAAACGGATAAAGTCACTTTGCTTTGTTCCTTATTAAAAGCATTGCGCGAAGCATGCGTCCTATTTAAACAATCTTCTTTTTCTGAAAGCCAAGAAGCAGGTAAAAACGTTCAAGAAATATTAGACGAAATACTATCAGGAGCAATAGAAAGAGAAGAAGAGGAATGGGAAGATGAGTTTGCGGATAGTGGCTGCGAAGAATTTATTGATGCCATTGACACAAGTAATCCCAATCTTTCTATTTCTACTTACCCCAGTCCACCAAAAACAGTTACATCTTCCAAGCCACAAACTCCCTCAAGTTCTTCACCAGAACTAGTAGTACAGAGAAGTCCTATAGGAAAATTGATTTACGATTGGAACTCTACCTCCGACTCATGGTTAAAACTTCCAGAACTTGAAATGGACTCTCCAGAATCTGTATATAAAATCATACAATCCATGGCAGGTTTGCGACATAATGTTCTAAGCAATAGCTTTGATAATCAAGCATCAATTATTACAAAATACGATACATTATGGGCTGAAATATTAAATTTATTCCGCGAACAAGATTATTACGTACATCCTGGAAGTTGGGATGCAGAACATGTAAGTGGCAGAATTATTTATACTTGCCGTACAAGAATTAATGCCATTGAAAATGAATTAATCTGTCCTGGATTAAATTGTGGCGATGAAATCCTTCAAGACCCTATTTGGGTAGTTAATTATCCATCTGATGTCAACTTTCCTAATACACATCCTAGGAAAGAACTTCCTAGTCATTGGAGAGGGATTTTTGGTGAAATTGAAATTCTTTTAGAACATATTAAGCTACAAAACAATACATTCGCTGGAATAGAAGGCGTCAATAAGAATAAAGTAGAAACATTAGAAGAAAGTTGCGATAATGTTATGGCAGAACTCATGAGACGAAGTGAAGTTCTAGAATCTACCATACAAAAAGAAGATGAAAACTTATATCGCATTGCAACAGATTATTGGCGTATTGAAGAATGTTTCTGGTCTTTATTTCACGATGACAATAGGCCTAGTTCATGTTCGATTTTCGATAAAATGCGTAATCGACTACAATCATGGCGACCGATTATGCGTAAAAATTTAAAACTTCACATACGAGATTTTGCACCTGGTGCAGATACATTGGCTTCCATCAATCAATATATTGGAAATATTATTATCAAACCAAAACAAGGAACAAGCCCAGGAACTGTTATTCGAGAACTCCGTCCTGCTATTATGGTTAAAATACAAAATACAAGCCGAGTACTCAAAGGGCGAGTCATTGCAACATAATAATATATTATTTTAAATAACAAAAGATGCAGAAACAATCTCAAGTGAAGTTGTTTCTGCATCTTTGTTATTTCTATTATATATTTTATTTTATAACATATTATGTTATAATAATTTTTTGTTATTATGAAAAAATAACAAGCTATATTTATTTAATAAAAAGTTTGTTTGTAAAAATAACAAGGCGTCTGGAACAATAGTACTTGGTCATTGAAATAAGAGTTATTTTATAAAATTTATATATTATATAATTTAATAAAAAAAAAATTACCATTGATAGAATCTGAATGATAGAAAATAATAGAATAGGAATTTTTTTTGCTTTTTGCATAAAATGATTGAATTATATAAAATGGCATTTATAATAGATTATAGTGAATATATTTAAAAGAAAAATAAAGTTTTAGACACAGGACTGCCTTTTTTTAGGAGTGTCAGCCTGTACCCAAGGAATAGGGGTTATTATGGTAGAAGATAATAATTTGATTCAAGCAGAAGGTTTTTTCCCTTCTGAAAATCGTTGGCTATTTTATCGACGTTTTTATACAAATGCTCCTAAAAAAGGTGATATTCTTGCGATCCATGGTGCATTTGAACATAGTGGAAGATATGAAATTTTAGGTAGTCAGATGGCAAAAGCAGGTTATCATTTCTATATGTTAGATTTGTCAGGACATGGTCGCTCAGGAGGTGTCCGTGGATATATTAATAAATTTGAAGATTATCTCATGGACATTGCAAATTTTTACTCATTTTTAAAAGTATATCGACATATAGACGTTCCTTTTCTTTTTGGTCATAGTTTAGGTGGATTGATTGCCACTATGTTTTGTGCATGGGGTCGTTGTTCCGTAAAAAGTTTAATTTTATCGGGACCATTTTTTATTTTAAAACAAAAGGTTTCTTATTCGAAAAAATTGTTTATTAAATTTTTTGGAATGATTACAAAATCTTGGGAATTACCTAATCTTATTAATGCACAAGATTTATGTCATGATATGGAAGTTGTGGAAGAATATTTAACAGATCCTTTGGTGTTGCATAAGGTTAATATTTCTTGGTTAGCACAGATATTTAAAATATTGCCAAAGGTACCTGTAGCAGCTTCTAAAATTGAAATACCTACTTTAATTTTTCATGGTGAGAATGATAATATCTGTGATGTAGAAGGTAGTAAACTTTTTTTCCAAATGATTCCAGCTAAAAGAAAAGATTTGTATCTTGTTCGTGATGCTTATCATGAAGTTTTTAATGAACCAAGTCGTGGTGAATTACAAGATAAATTGCTAGAATGGCTCAATTCTTTTTCAAAGGAAACAAATCAATCATAGTTTTTAACATGGACTATGAGCATCATTGCCCATAGGAAAAAGCAGTAGTTTATAACATTGACTATAAGCATTCTTTCTTATGGAAAAAGCAAAAAGGTGGAAGTATATGAGTCTTCACGATTTTAAAAAATTTAATCAAGATGAATGGTTAATAATACAATTATGCTTGAAAACAAATTTACTCACAGAAGAACAAATTAAACAAGTTATTATAGAACATCCTGAAAAACAATTAATTTTTGCGTTAACAGATAGTGGATTATTAGAAACATCAGATATTTCTAAACTGATGGAACAAAAGAAAAATGCTTGTCTATGTACAAAATGTAAGTCTGTGAATCTGTTAACAGGGGATGAAGCCATTGAATTTTGCAGTTCGTGTAAAACTGTATTAGAACAACCCTTAGAAAAAGCAACAGCAAGTGTTCGTAAAACTTCTTTAGGATATTTTGGAAAATATAAAGTATTGAATAAAATAGGAGCAGGAACGTTCGCCACTGTATATAAAGCAGAACACCAAGAATTAGGACGTTTTGCTGCTATTAAAGTTTTACATCCTAGATTAGATTCTATTGCTCGTCAACGTTTTTACCGTGAAGCAAAAGCTATTGCTGTTATGAATCATCCCAACATTGTAACTATTTATGATGTAGGGGAAGAATTTTCAAATCCTTATATTGCTATGGAATATGTAGAAGGGCAAACATTAGCAGATCGGTTTCCTAGCATTACTTCTATTCGTCAAAAAGTACAAATTGCAATTCAAATTGCAGATGGTTTGCAACATGCCCATGACCAAGGGATTATTCATCGAGATATAAAGCCAGACAATATTTTACTTACTAGAAATGACCATGTTAAACTTGCAGATTTTGGATTGGCACGATCTGTTTTAGAAACAGTAGCACTCACACAACCTTCTACGGTTATGGGAACGCCGATGTACATGAGTCCAGAACAAATTCAATCGTTGCCATTGACTCCAAGTACAGATATCTATTCTTTAGGTGTTGTGCTATATGAGATGCTTGTTGGTACGCCACCTTTTAATCATGATGATCAACAAATGTTACTTCATCGAATTTTATATTCTCCAGTCCCACCACTAAGCCGCTTTTCTATCAATGTTCCTGCTTATTTAGAAAATATTTGCATGACAGCTTTGCAAAAAGAACCTAAAAAACGGTTTGACTCTGCAAAAACTATGAGTCAAGCTTTATCTCATTATTTTGATAAAACAAAGACAGATTCTTTGTTACAAGATAATATTTCTACTATAGAAAGGCAAAATTTAGAAAGGCAAAATAGTATTCAAGTTATAGAACAAATACATGAATATCCTCCTATTCAGTTGCGTCATACTACTACAAATACAGATATTTCTCGCACACCAGCTAGGATTCAAATGGCAACGCCTAAAGCAACTATATTGCGTAGTAATCTAAGACCAACCACAGATACATTGCATCAAAATGTCAATGCAGCTTTAAAAGTTCGTCCCTCTTATGAAAATATGGCAAAGCCTGCTAAAGTAGCACCAGCACCAGTTCCTAGTAGAAGAGATAATGTAAAAAACAACATGGAAGTGGAAACAACTAAATTACAACATAAAATAAAATCTTCTTATTCACCTACTGCAAGACCTTTTAATACAGCATTATCTTCGCAGACAATGAATCCTCCTATAGAAACAACAAAAGTTTGTACTTCGCCTCATCATGAAGAAGTTCCTCAAGAAAATGTAGAAACATCGAATACTATAACGCCTCAAAATGTGCCAACCTCAAATTTAGAAACGCTACGAAAATTTTATAATATAGAAAAACCATCACAAAAAAGTACATTGGGAGTTTTATTTAGCGATACAGAAAAATCAAGTGAAACTTGGAATCCGTTTGATCTTCTTCTCTGGGGTGGCATAGGTCTTGCAACGCTTTATCTACTTTATCGCCTTTTTTAATAGGGAGTTAAAACGTGCATCCGCTATTTATTTATAGTGCAGAACAACATTCTGGTTCTGGTTTAGCAAATCTTTTGCAAAGAAGAAAATTTACAACCATTTTATTCTATGATATAGAATCTTTACTAGAAAAAATACGTTTTGATGCAACAGGAATTATAATTTTAGATGTTCCATCTTTATCAAATATGAATCTTGTTATTCAAGAAATTGAAAATATTTTTCATATTTCTGAAGATATCCCTATCATTCTTTTAACACCATATTCTCATAATGAAAAAGAAGTAGAAGAATTTGTTGCAAAAGGCTATTGTATTTTAGAAAAACCTGTATCCATAGAAACTTTGATTCTTAAAGTTCAAGAAGTAAAGGAAAAAATGCATTGAAACGTCAAATATTTTTTATTTTTTTGTTATATTCTTCTATGGTATTGGCTATGCCCATAAAAAATAAAGTCATGGTAGTTTTAACTCCCAATGAAAACGAATATAAAGGTATATTATTTTGTTTAGAAAAACAAAATAATGTATGGAAAATTCATTTATCTTTTCCAGTTACTATAGGTCGTACAGGACTAGCTTGGGGGCGTGGAATTTCTTTACCGTTTGAAATGCCTAGTAAAAAACAAGAAGGAGATGGGAAATCACCAGCAGGATTATTTGAAATAGAACCTTATATGTTTGGATATGATTTTATGCCTTCTCATTCTTATTCTTGGAAGTATACTGAATTGACGGAAACTTGGGTAGGAGTTGATGATAGTAAGTCAAAATATTATAATCAAGTTTTTGATGCAGCAACGATCCAAGATAAAGACTGGGATTCATGTGAAACCATGAAAAGACAAGATGATCTTTATTCACGGTTACTGATTATTCAACATAATATGCATAATACATTGCCTTATTTTGGTAGTTGTATTTTTATTCATTTGTGGAAAAATGAAAATTCACCTACAGCAGGATGTACTGCTATGTCTAAAGAAAATTTTGAAAAAATGATGCATTGGTTGACAACAATAAATGAAACGCATTATATTTTACAACTGCCTTGTCAAGTATATCAACAATACCATAGTACTTTAGGATTGCCTATACTGGTTTTAAATTAAAAAAAATTTGAAAATAATAAAAAAGACAGCAAAATAAAAATATATTTGTTGTCTTTTTTATTAGACAGAAAATATCCTTGTTGTCTTTTTAGATTTATATTATTTTATAATTATTTTAGGAAAATATATGAAATTTTTCTTTTTTTATGTTTTTCTTTTTTCATTGTTTGTATATGCAGAATATATCCCAGGACGAGTAGAAGTATCAGATGGAAAAGAATATAAAGGAAAGATTTATATTCAAAATTCTATTCGTGTAAGAAATTTATTTTCTAATAAAAAATATAAAATTTCATCGACTGATATATTAGAAATTCAAACATATTGTACTATGATAAAAGAGCAGTATTTTAATCCAGATCATAAAAGAATAGAAAAATTTTTTATTTATAATATTTATACAAAACAAAAAGAAAGTCATTGGGTTACTACAAATTTTCGAATTACTGTATATCAAAAAAAATTAAAACATTCTTTTGTTTTAGATGATAAAATAAAATATCCAAAAACAGAAGTAAAACCGTATGTTCAAAGAGTTTGTTTTCATGAACAAGATACTATACAAAAGCCTATTTTGACGTTATCAGGGGTAATTCAACCTTATAGCCCATTTACTTATATTTATGCTATTCATAATGAATATGGCACTATTTTTTCTACGTCTATACGAGAAAATCAATTCACTATTTCTGATATGATCCCAGGTGTTTATTCTGCTATTTTAGTAGGTCCAGAACATATTGTTTGTTATTTTCCACTACCGCCTCTACAAAATATTTTAGATACAATGATTCAACCTAATTCTAATTTAGTTCCTTGGAAAAAGGATACTTCCTATACTCTGTTACATTATGTTGGGCGATTATCTACTTTACGAGCCATTGCATATCAAGAAGTAAAAAATCAACGAATTTTATATGCTTGGATGTTGCAATTTCAACATCAATTTTGGTGGATGAAAAATTCTATCGTGCTTTTACAACAAAATAAACAAGAAAAAATTCCAAAATTACTTTGCGATCCTGAGGTATCTAATATTATTGTATCTCCTCAAAATCCAAATGTTATTTGGAATTATACTTTATATTAAGACTATTGTTTGACTTTGAATAAGTTTCTTGTAAATGAACAAAATGATCAGAAAAATCAGCAAAGAGTTTAGAATCTTCTATTTCATTTACTTGAATTCCAGAAATATCCATTAAATCTATTCAAATGTTATTTGAAATTATATTTTATATTAAGACTGTTTTTTTAATTTTGAATAAGTTTCTTGTAAATGAACAAAATGATCAGAAAAATCAGCAAAGAGCTCAGAATCTTCTATTTCATTTGCTTGAATTCCAGAAATATCCATTAAATCCAACATAAAGCTTTGATTCATATCACAGATAACATTAGATAATTCTTGAAATCCTTGAGAGGCTTTTTCTATTTCTTTAGATGTATATATCTCTTTGATTTTAGAAGATTTAAATATTCGTTTATAATTGATACTTCCATTTAATTCTCGGAAGCCTTTAGAAACTTGCAATTGACCGACGTCTGTGACTAAGATGCGAATTGCTTGCATATCTGTGATAGAATATTTTTTTATGTCAGTGTCTAAATTTGCATGGAGTTGTGTATTTTCAGATATATTAAAATTGTAATAGCTTTGACGCTCATAGCGACGACATTCTAAAAAATCGATATGGCGAGATTTGATGTCTAAATAATGAATACTTCCTGTCTCAGTAATAACAATAAATTGTCCTTTTTCAGCTTTCCTTAATTCGTCGATATCGATTTTTTCTAATCGATATCGTTGAATAGTTTCTTTTGCCATTTCTGTGATCTGATAAAATCTCAATGCTAATCCATGTTGAATTTCTTGTCTTATATTCAATGTATCTTTAATAGAAGGATTATTGTTTTGTAATTGTTCTAGTATTTTCTGCACTTCTTTAGAAATTTGATGCCATTGTTGATTTGTTAGTTGAAAATTTTTTGGGATTTCAGTATCGCTACATTTTAAAAAAGTACTCACATCTATAAATTCATGACTAGACATTAGATTCCTTTCCTAATTTTGTCCAGTAAGCATATGCAATTTTTGCACCAATGAGTGCGTTGTTTTTTAATAATGCTAAATTGGCCATAAGTGTTGCATCTTTGCTTAATTCCCGTAAATATCCTAACATGAAAGGCGTTAAAGCAGAGCCTGAAATTTTTTGTTTTGCAGCGATTTCTTCGCATTGGTGGTGCCAATTGTGGAATTCTTGGGCAGAAACTTCTTTATCTGAGGGAACAGGAACTGTAATGAGAATACCACTTCGCTTTAGCATAAGATGTGCTTGTACATAGTTTGCCATCTCTTCAATGGTATTTACTTGACGGTCAATGGGAATATTTGTTTTGGCAGTATAAAATGCTGGTAGCACATTTGTTTTATATCCTAAAGCAGGAATGCCCCAAGTTTCAAACCATTCTCTTGTACGAGGCAAATCAAGAATAGATTTTGGACCACTACAAATGACTGCTACAGGAATCGTAGACAATGCTGGTAAATCACCACTAAAATCCATTCCATCGCCAGGGTGAACGCCACCGATTCCTCCTGTTACAAAAAATTGAATGCCAGCTTGGTGTGCAGCCCACATAGTACCTGCTACTGTAGTTGCACCAGATCCATGTTCAGCAATCAGTAAACTAATATCACGAATGCTTACTTTAGCAATTTTAGGATCATTTAATAATTGAAATTCGTTTTTTGTTAAGCCAACTTTAACTTTCCCGTTCAAAATAGCAATCGTAGCAGGTATAGCACCATTTTCACGAATAATCTGTTCCATTTTTAGTGCTACTTCTATATTTTTTGGTTTAGGCAATCCATGTGCAATCACTGTACTTTCTAAGGCAACGACTGGTTTATTTTTTTGAATGGCTTCTTGCACTTCAGGTGCTATAATAAAAAAATCTTTTATATTCATAATATGCAACCTATATTGAAAATATATAAAAAAAGCTATATCTATAGTAATACAATATATGTCTATAAATATAGCTTTTATGCAAGACAATGACAGAACTTGTTCTTTAGGAAGACTAGCCTCTTACATGATTCAAAAAAAATTTGTTTTTTCTTTATCATTTCCACTATAGCCTCTCTTTTAAAAAATTTTGAAAGAATTTTTAAATATATTATAACGCCTTTTTACGTAACAAGTAAAAAGGCGTTATAGTATATTTAAAAATGAAAAAGTGGATTACCAAGTGAAAGTCAATGGTTTTTTTTCAAAAGCTTGGTTGAGGATGCGTCCAATAACGATAATTTTTAAAACTTCGTTGGCACCTTCTCCAATTCTTCCTAAGAGTGCATCACGTAAAGGACGTTCTAATTTAGATTCTTTGTCATAGCCAAAGCCACCTGCTAATTCAATGACTCGTTCACCTATGTAAACTGAAGCTTCTGTAGCATAAACTTTAGCCATAGCTGCATATAAAGCAACAACGGAAGTGTCTTCTTTATAGTACGCTGCATTTTGATACAATTCACGACTTGCAGCAATTTTAATCATCATTTCAGCAAATTCTCTTTTGGTATTGTCTAATTCACAAAGATATTGCCCAAACAATTCACGTTCATGGGCATATTTTTGCAATTTTTCATAAGCTCCTTGTGCAATGCCAGTAGACCATGCACCAATCGTGATTCGTCCACCATTCAACATACGCATAGCATATTTGAAACCTCTACCAATTTCACCTACAAGAGATTCTGCAGGAACACGATAATCTTGGAATACAAGTTCTGCTGTATTAGAACTGCGAACGCCCATTTTATTATGGATTTTGTTTTGTTCAAAAATTCCTTTCCCATTTTTATCAATGACAAATGCACTGACTTTTGTGTCATTTTCCCCACGAGCCATAACAAAAAATACATCAGCAGACATACCGTTTGTGATCCAATATTTTGTACCATTCAATACATATTCATTTGTGGTTTCATCAAAACGGAAAGTAGTATTCATAGTTTGGGCATCACTACCACTTGTTGTTTCTGTTAATGCAAAGGCAGCAATTTTTTTACCAGAAATTAAGTCACCTAGATATTTTTCTTTGATGGTTTCATGAGCATAATGGAGAATTCCATCAGTTGCAGTACCGTGAATAGCAACTCCTAAAGCAAATCCAGCGTCAGCTTTTGTGAGACTTTCCAATGCAGCACAATAATAAGTAAAAGGTAAATTTAAGCCATCATATTTTTCTGGGAAGGGAATACTGTAAAAACCTAATTCACCTAATTTATGAAATGTTTCTATGGGGAAAATTTCTTCTTCATCATTTTGATAAGCATGAGGTGCAACTTCTTTTTCGATAAATTGATCTAGTTCATGAAGGAAAGCAATGTTTTCTTCGTATCCTTCTTCATGACCATGAAGCTTAAATAAACTTTTTTCTTGTGCGTCAATAAAAAACATAATTAAAACCTTACTGAGTGTAATCTTGATTAATTAAGATATATCAAGAAAAGAGGAAATAATGAATTTTTCTGATCTTACTTATTTGCAATTTTTTTACTATGCTTGTTTTCATCATAAGATTATAAAAATTTTGTTTATTTTTACAGCAAAATTATTAAAATTATGATTATTTACATACAAAAATTATTCAAAATTATTAAAATTTTGCTTGTTTGCAAGTAAGATTCTTGATTTTTGAATTTGAAAGTAGCATAAAATAAATAGAATGTCAATCAATTTATTTTTTTTAAATGAAAAGCAAAATATCTTTGATATTCTATTCTTATATAGATATAATAAAGTAAAGATATCATCTATTTTTTATAGAAGCAAAGGGAAAAGATATGGCTAATGAACCTGTTATTACAACAAAATTTACGCCTGGAAATCCAGATCCTATTTTTTTTGCAGGTCAACAGGAAAAAATATTTAAATATTATAAAATATTACAAAATTATCTTTCCCAGTATCCCAATATTTATGGCGAAAATATTTATATTCTGCAAGGGGATACAGGTCTTGGGAAAACTACGTTTTTAAAGCATCTTCAAAAATATGTCCAAAATAATATAGCAAAACTTATTCCCATGTATATCTCTTGTAATGATTTATTAGGAACGCCAGAACGATTTTTAAAAATATTTTGGATAGAATTTGAAAATTTAGTGCAATCTTCAGAATTTCAACTCAATACGATAAATACTTTTTTGCAACAAACAAATTGGAAAGAAATACTTTTAAAAATATCGCCCAGACTATCATCATTTTCATTTATAAATACCCCACTACCTTTTCAATCATTGTGTGATATTTTGAAAAAGGCATATCTTGACATAGAAAATTTTTCTGAAATGTTGCAAATAATGCAATGGATTTTGCAAGAAAGTGGATTATTTTTATTTTTAATGTTAGATGATTTCCTTATAATTCAACAGAATAGTAAAGTAGAACAAACAATACTTTCTAGCCTTTATCAAATTCAAAAAGCCAATTCAGTATTTTTCTTTTTATTAACGATAGACATAGATACTTGGGAAGATATAGAAAAAAATATAGATGAGGAGCCTAGTAGCATTCTTTATAGCCTTGTAAAAAATATTAACTTCCTCTCCATTGATAACAAAGACCAAGTGATGCCTGATGCTATTCCATTTATTCAAAGTCTTCCTTATTTTGGAAAACTGTCTATGATTAATATTGCTCCTACTTTAATGGTTGAAATGATTTCACGTGCTATTAAAGGACAGTGTGCGTCTCAATACCATCTTTTCCGTTTTCATCAGGAACGTTTAAAAGATTGGAAATCATATTTTGCTACTATTGCTAGATCTTTAATTTTACAAGTTCAAGATATATTTAAAAAAAATCCTAATATCAAAGAATTAGTTCGCCAATTGGAGTCACAAGAAATCACTGTTTTACAAAGTTTAGACGTTATTGTGCAATTATTTTGTAAATTATTGGTGAAAATTGATGACTACTTAGAAAAAAATAATGGCAAATATTCTGTTATTTTTTTAGAAGAAATCGAACATTTTATCAGCGATGATGATACAAGTCCCTTAAAGTCTTCTAGAAAATGTAGAAAAATCATACCATCTTTTTTGAAAATTTTTAAAACTTTACAAAAGTATTCTTTACATTTACGTCATATTTCTATAGTGTTTTTAACACATCTCCCAGAAAAAGAATTGAGTATTCAACGTAACCTTTCTATAGAAAATTTTGTAAAAATATGTCCGAATGATACATTATATTCCTTGTCACAAGAAGAAGGTGTTCAAATTTTACAAGAAATTGGCTTGCAAAGTGGAATTGAAGTTCCCAACAACATTGCACAAGAAATTTACAAAAGAAGTGAGGGGAATTTATTTTATCTTCATTATGTTGCGAATTATCTTATTCAGTGTATGGAAAAAAATATTCCAGAAGAACATAAATCTTTTTATAGAGATAATATTCTAACACAGAAGAAAAATATTGCACATTCTAATTATCCACTTTTTCAAGTGAGTACTGATGGAAAATTAAGAATTATTATTACAAATGAATTGTTTAGAAAATTTATTCCTAACACAGTAGAGGATCTATACCAAAATTATTATAGTCAAGTTACAAATGATGTGTCTAGAAGGGTTCTAAATGTATTACTTGATCATCCAGCTGGATTAACAAAAAATGAACTCTATACACAATATCAACAATCTGAACAAGCAATAGAAAAAACAATTATAGAAAGCTCACTGGTACAACTCAAAGATGATTGGATCATGGCGAATGGTGTTATTAAAATATTGCATCCTTGTTTAACAAAATATTTACAAAATCTTCAAAAACAATTTGAAAAAAGAGTTTCTCAACATAGCAAAATTTATAACACATCTATTCGAGGTAGAATGCAACTAGGATTTTTTCCAACGCGAAGATTAAGACCACCATATATAAATACCAAAACAAAAGAAGAAGACGGGGATCAATTTATCCAAGAAGCTATTCTATGGCTTGAAAAAGGATTCTTCCCAACTTTTAATATGTTAACATATTTATCGAATCGAATGACACTCGATGAAAATAATGTAATGTTTAAAAGTAGTACTCATTATATTTTTCAACTATGCACTTACATTCATGATAAACTCAATCTTGATATTGATGTTGCAAGAATTTTTTCGTTATTTAAAATATATCTTTCTCAATCCATGCAACAATATGGCACATTAGATTTATATTTTGCTTGCAAAAAATTATTTACTTCATCGGATGGTCTTTCTGTATATATCCAAAATGATTTATCCCTTGCTAAAATGAATTTTTTATTATATTCACTTTCTGGCAGTACACAAGATCTTATTAGAAGCATTGATTTTTGCTATGATTGTTTTAGTTATTTTCCGATTCCAGAAGGTCTTTCAGAACTTTTAATGGAAATCGAACAAAAAATTGTCAGTCAAAATACAGAATCTAGCTTACAAGAATGGGTAATTATTTTACACTGGACTCGCAAGATTGTTACTATTCAAAGCGATATGTTGGGGCTTCGAACATTTAAACAAGATTTGGAAACTTGGACTCCCATTAAATTGCCACCAGAGTTCCATTCCTACTTTTTAAAATATTTAGGAAAAGTCATTCAAGGTCAAACACCATTGGCTCTTAGTGCGATTAAAATTGTGGGATTTTATGGTCATATTTTCCATCAAAATATGGAATTATTGTCTTATATTATTGATTGTATTGAAACAAATCTTGAACTTTCCAAAGCCGCCATTGATACATTAGTGCGGTTACTGCCTTATTTTAAAGAAGATGATAAACAACAAATTTTAACAGGATTGCAAGAACTTTTTCTTCAAAATACAGATTTTTCTTTGCGCCGTCATATTTTAGAAAAAATTGATGAATGTTTACTTATGTTTGCTCCAAGTGAACTTGTTTCTTTCTTTTTCAATTGTATTGAACGTGAAGAAAATCCACATATGCAACGTGCCTTATGGAAATCATTAGGAATGTTAAAAGGTGTGTGTTCACCAGATGAACAAAGAGAAATACTAGACTTTCTATTAAATTACTATGAAATTATTCTTATGCAAGAAATGGAAATAGATGAGCTTACAAATTATACTAATATTCTTTTGACCCGCCTTCCTAAAAATTTAGAATCTTTAGATAACATTGCTAATAGATTTGTAGAAATTTTAGAAAAATGCAACAATAATATATGGAATAACAATATACGTATCCTTAGCATTTTATATTCTTATTTTTCCTTGAAAAAACAACAAGAAATCAATAAAATTTTAGTAAAATGGATATTTGAAAAGAATTATCAAAAACAAAAGTTTGCTTTTTCTCACTTGTATTTATTTTATGCTGATTGTAATAACAAAGAAGAATTGCATAATCTTATTGTAGATCCAGTCAATAGAGAATATCTTTGTGCTTCTACAAAAAGTTTACAAATTTTAAGCTTTCAACTTCCTATCCCCATTCGACAAAGAATTTGGAATGAAGCCATTGCATATTTAGAAAATTTTCTTCCTTTTGAGACAAATAAGTATAACTGTCCTTTGTTATTTATCCCGATCTTACGTACTTTATTAGACCTTTGTTGCCATTATTCCCAAGAAGAAAACGATCGACTTGCCAATATTATAGTCACTCTACTTCGAAGAGAAAAAACAGAATGGATTTGGGAAGCAATCCAAGGTGTTGCTCCATTTTTACCATATTTTTCTCAAAATTATCAACAACAACTTCAAAAAATTGCTTGGCAAGGAATTTTTGCTTGTAACTATCCACCAAAAATTCTGCGAGCCTTGATTCAATATTCTTTCTGGGAACAAATTCCAGATTTACCATTAGATGACAAAGTTCTTCAATGGTTATTGGATGAGATGAATAGCAATCCTGCAATTCTTGTTAAACCTGTTTTACGATTTTTAGGATTTATAGTTCCTAATCTTTCTAGCGAAGTCTTGGAAAACATCATTGCGAATGCATATCATTATCTTTATTATTATGAATATGCAGAATCAGCTGTAACATTTCTCATTATTGCGACCAAAAATATTATAGATTGTTCAAAATGGGCATATATATATCAATTCAATCCTAATACATATCACCTAGCCTTTGCTTTTTCTGAGGAAGTTGCAGATACAAAATATTTGCTGGAAAACTATGAAAAAATGCGAAAAATTAATCCCTACTTGTTAGGTTTAAAAATGAGCCAATTTTACTATAAAGTAGGTGCATATGATAGGGCTATGCAATTAATGAATTGGATTTGGAAATACACAAAAAATCCTACGATTAAAACAAAATTACTTGAACAAAAATATGCTTGGGAAATGGAAATGCAAAATAACGAAAAAATGCAAGAAACATTAACTAAGTGGTTTCACCTAATGACAGACAATTATATCAATTAGGAAAATAGTCATGAAAATGTATCAATTAGGAAAATAGTCATGAAAAAATTACAATTATTGCTTGTTTTCATTATTCTTTTTATTGCACAGAATATACAAGCATTATACCAAGATCCTGTACAAGTGACACAAGCATTGCAAAAACTCATTCCTTATATTACAGAAAGGACAGTTGCCATCCATATAAAAGTAAATGAAAAAAGTGGATATGGTTCTGGTGCATTCATCTCTTCAGATGGTCATATTCTTACTTGTGCTCATGTAACAGAAATTTCAGATGATATTACTGTCATTACTTCAGATGGCAAAACATATCCAGGGAAAAAATTAGGAATGAACGAAGCTAATGACTATTCTATCCTAAAAATTGATATTGAAAATGCACCCTATTTTCCTTTAGGTAATGTACAACAACATCAGCTCCTTGATTGGGTAATTGCTTCTGGGCATCCTGGAGGTCCTTATGAAGACCAAAAACCTGCTATTGTATTAGGACGAATTCGAGGTTTGCATAAAAAATTACTCATTGAAGGATTTTATAAATGTTATCATGATGCTATACAAACAGATACGCCTATTTTTGCTGGAAATTCTGGCGGTCCACTCATTGATTTACAAGGAAATTTAATTGGCATAAATGGTGCTATTCTCTTAGTGAATGACATATCCTTTTCGATTTCTATAGATGCCATAAAAAAACATTTAGCAACATTGAAAAAAGGAAAAGATGTAAAAGGTTATCTCCCCAGTGTTGTAGAAATTTTAGAAATACTTTTAGAATTACAAGAAGAAATGGGGATGGAAGAATTTGATAAAATGTATAAACCTTTAAAAAATTTTTTTGATATGCTAGACAATAGAGTTCCTGTAAAACAAAAATTAGGAATGAAAGTAGTGCAAAGACAAAATAAAGTGATAGTAAAAACTATACACAAAAAAGGAATATGCTATTTAGCTGGATTCCGTCCAGGAGATCAAATTCTCAGTATTGATGATCAACCACTATATAACGTCCATCAATTTATACGGTATATTCAAGATAAAACAAAAACATATCTTGTTAAAATTCAAAGAAATAATAACATACACAATGTTCTTTTAGCATATAGTTCCGCAGAATATTCTAGAATAAAAACATTGCAACGATATTTTAAAAAACATGTAATAGCAATGCAACCATCTGTTATTCCTCTTTATCAAGAAGTGCAATATAATAATAAAACAAAAGAAAAAAATATTGGATATGGAGTTTTTATAGATCAAAAAGGATACATTCTTACTTGTTCGCATATTATAAAACCAGAAACAACAATCTATACTATATACCAAGGCAAAACATATATTGTACAACAAGTAGGGAAAAATGATATATTAGATATTGCTCTTTGTAAAATAATTACAGAGAAAAACAAAATATTTCCTGTGATTGAATGGGGAGATGATAAAAAAATTCAACAAGGAGAATGGGTAATTTCTATTTCTAACAATACACTCCAAGTGGGAGGAGTGACTATGAATCCACGAAGTATTTTACAGCAACGTCGAACTTCTAGTCTAGGACTTTTTGGTATCTTTGGCTCACCTAATAAAAGTTTAATTCGTTGCTACGATTCTGTGATCCATCATGATTCTATGATTGATGAAAATCAATTTGGAACACCTCTTCTCAATCAAAAAGGACAAATGATTGGAATCAATGTTGGCAATTTTTGTAGAGGCACTACTTTAGCAATTCCCATAACAGAAATACAAAAAATATTGCCTAACCTTGTAAGTGGAATATGTACAGACGCACCAGATAAATATAAACCACTTCCCAATCATGAAACTATGCCTTTCAGACTCATTGATTATTTTTTCAATCCAGATACAAAATATAATTTTAACGATATATTGCCACGCCATAAAAAAGCAGAATAGATATTTGCTACGCTATAAAAAAAAAGCAGAATAGATATTAAAATAGATCCTTATGATAATAAAAAAACAAGACAATATAATAGAAATCGTGACATTTCAACTAGGAAAAGAAACATATGGAATAGATATCAACCATGTTCATGAAGTGATACGATTAGTGGATATTACACATGTTCCTAGAGCTAGACAAGACATAGAAGGAGTTATTAATCTCCGAGGCAATATTATTCCTATTGTTGATTTACGAAAACGTTTGAATTTAGAAAAAAAAGATGATTTTCATACAACAAGAATTATTATATTAGACCTAGATGGACTGATTGGAATTTTAGTAGATGCTGTATTAGAAGTACGAAATATTGATTTCAATTCACTAGAATCTCCTCTTGTTTTTACAACCGAACAGAACAACAATTCCTATATTCTAGGAATTGCAAAACAAGAAGATGTTATTATTACATTACTAGACATTCAAAAAATTTTAAATTTAGAATAAAAAACACAAATATTCTAGAAAATTTTCAATGCAGAAAGACTTTTTTTCTATTTGACTTTCTATGAAAATACCTATATAATCGATTCTTACAGGAATATTTTACAAAAAACAATAATAAAAAGGAGGAGGCGTGCATAACGCCTGAGAACTATGAATAAGATATATATACTTATTGCATTCTTAATGGGAATATTAATTGGTATTTTTGCTTGGAACATTATAAGTTTCAATACTCCTGTAGCATATGCGAATGGCGCTAGTGCAAGTGGCTCTGCGAATGGATACATTGCAGTGACTGGTCTTATCGATGGTCAAAGATCTGGATTATGGATTATTGATACAAAAGAAACAGACCGAACGCCTTCTGTATGTTTATATATCCCAGGAACTAGTGGACGTGGATTAAGTTTTGCTGGTGCCAGAAGAATTAAATATGATAACCAAGTAATAGAACATACTGACACTAGTGCTACTAAATATAAATATAGTAAATTAAGAGCCGAAATTAAAGAATTAGAAGAAAGAGAAAAAAGAGAACAGGAAGAAGAAGCTAAGAAACAAGCAAGAAAGAAAAGAAATTAATTTCCTAAAATAAAATATTGATAATTCCCTAGCCATTGGAAACAATAGGATATGTTCAATTAGATTGTGAAAGGTAGGATTAAACAATGGGAATGGAATATTATTCCTTTGAGAAAGTCTTACGCGAACTCCAAATGGAAGAAGATGAGCTCAAGAGACTGGTCTCTGAAGGTGAAATTCGAGCGTTTCGCGATGACGATAAAATGAAATTTAGAAAATCTGATATTGATGGTCTTAAAAAAGGAAGAATGACAGAACCTACTATTATTCTTCCATCTGGTGAACCAGAAGATTCAGAAGATAGTGAAGTCTTGTTAGTTGAAGAAGATACTTCTGAAACATTGCTTGATATTGAAGATCTTGATAGCACATCTAGCTCCACTTCAGTTCCTCATATGGATTTTGCGTTCAGCGATGCAATATCTTCTTCCGCTTCTGAAACTATTACAGAAGAACTTACATTTGAAGAAGAAAGTGGATCTTATGTACTAGATGCTTCTGATGATGTTCTCATTGATTCTTCAGAAGAACTCACAGCTATAAGTGAAGCTCAATCTAGAGGTGAAACATTCATTGATTCTGATACAGGTCTTGAAACAGAACCATTAGATATGGGGCTAGGTATTTTAGATGCATCTGGTGATTTTCAACTTGGTACAGATTCTGGCTTTGGCTTTGATGAAGCACCAAAAGGTCATTATAAACCACAAGCATACCACGAAGCAGAAGATCCTGGAAAAATGTACCCAGCACATATGCCAATGTCTTATGTAGAAGAAGAGTACGGTACTCCATTCAAGATAGCTTTAGTAGCAACTACTGTATTTATGCTTCTCACTGGTTTATTTATGATGAATCTTCCCTATAGTTCTGATAATGCTGTAACAGCTGTATTTACAGATCAAGTAGTCGAAGTACCAGCCTTGGCTCCTGTACATTTAAAAGACGGAAGTGGCAACATTAATGCAGTGAAAAAGAGAGAACATTTGAACAAGAGAAACACTTGGAGGACAGTGAAAAGATAATCATCTTGATGTTTTATTTTCCATCTTTTAAAACAGGCGTTTTTCTTTTATTAAAGATAGACGCCTATTTTTAATATATTATTTCGATTCTAAATGTTTTTATAGTACAATTTTATTGAGGTTTAAATTATGAACGAAATTTTTACAAGAAAAAGTGTCCGTGCATATACAGATCAACCTATTGAAAAAGAAATATTAGTCCAACTCTTAAAAGCTGGAATGGCTGCTCCTACTGCATGCAATTCTCAACCATGGAGTTTTGTTGTAATTACAGAAAAAGAAACTCTCACAGCTATATCGCAAGGCATGCAATATTGGCAAATGCTACCAACAGCTGCTGCATCTATTATTGTGTGTGGTGTTCCTAGTAAAAGTATGGCATTACCAGGAGTTGGCAGGGAGTATTGGATTCAAGATTGTTCTGCAGCTTTACAAAATATTATGCTAGAAGCAGAAAGTCATAAAATTGGAAGTGTATGGCTAGGTTGCTATCCAAATCAAGAACGAGTGGATCATATAAGAAAAGTTTTAGATATACCTAAAGATATTATTCCTTTTGGTGTTATTTCACTTGGTTATCCTTTAAAAGAAGAAAAAGCAAAGGATAAATTTAAAGAAGAGAATATCCACTGGGAAAAATGGTAGTATGAAACTTTCTGAGTACGACTATGAATTAGACTCTAGTCTCATTGCCCAAGAACCAGCAAAAGAACGAACAAAATCTCGCCTTATGGTATTGGACAAAACAAATCAAACATGGAAACACCATCCGCAATTTAGTGATATCATACAATACTTTCACAAAGGTGACGTCCTAGTACTCAATAATACAAAGGTTCTTTATGCACGGCTTCTTGGGCAAAGACAAACAGGTGGCAAAGTAGACATGCTTATCTTAGATTCTTGCGATGACCAAGCTACTGCTCTCATTCAAACTGGAAAATATCCCAAAATCAATGAAGTATATAATATAGGTAAATATAAAGCAAGAATTGTAGAACGTGTAGATTCAGGTTGGCATGTAGATTTTCAAAACAACTCAGTTTTTAAAATTATGGAAGAAATTGGTCGTCCACCTCTTCCACCTTACATTAAACGAACAAAAGACGAGCCAAAAGAACGCATAAAAGAAGACATGGAACGATACCAAACAACATATGCTAAAGAACTTGGGTCTATTGCAGCACCTACCGCTGGTCTACATTTTACACCAGAATTGCTAGAACAATTAAAAAGTAAAGGTGTTCAAATTTGCTATATTACTTTACATGTAGGAATAGGCACATTTCTTCCTATACGTGAAGAAATTATTGAAAACCATACAATGCATTCAGAGTATTATAAAATTTCTCAAGAAGTCGCTGATACTATCAATCAAGCATTGAAAGAAAACAGACGCATCATTGCTACAGGTACGACTACTTGTCGTACGCTGGAAGCAACTGGTCAAACAGGAAAAATTATTCCAACAGAAGGGGCTACCAGTATATTCATCTATCCTGGGTATAAATATAAAATTATTCAAGCACTCATCACAAATTTTCATTTACCAAAGAGTACTCTATTGCTTCTTGTTTCAGCATTGGCTGGAACAGACTTTATTAAGCAAGCATATAAAGAAGCTGTAGAAAAAAAATATCGTTTTTTTAGTTATGGCGATGCCATGTTTATTCAATAATCATGTATTAAATGTGCAAGTGAATACAGAGTGCTTGCATATTTAAATGTACAAGTTAATATAATAACATTTGCATTTTTTAAAATAGAGATTATTTTTTTATAGTATACTTTGACAATTTCCTTATTTCCCCAATAAATTTCCTTATTTTTTCGATTTTTTTAGATATAAGGTAGAAATACCATGTATGCAAAAGATGATATTATAGCCAATCGATATAAATTATTATTCCCCCTAGGTCAAGGTTCATATGCTGAAGTTTGGGCAGCTTTAGATATAAATACAAAAAGAGAAGTTGCTATAAAAATTTGTAAATCCTCTCCCATGACTAAGGATGAAGAAGAACAAGAAAAAACAATTCAAAGATTTTGTGATGAAATAAAATTAATGGTTCATGTGCGTTCAAAATATGTAGTAGATATCTTAGATTATGGAAAAGAAAAGGAAAAATTTCCTCCCTATAATTGGTTTTACTACATTATTATGGAAAAAATGAAACAAACTATTGCAAAGACGCTAGAAGAAAAACGAAGTCATAATCAGGGAGGTTTTAATCAAAACCAATTTTTAAAATATGCAATTCAACTACTAGCTGGACTTGTAAATCTACATACACAGAATATTATTCATAGAGATATAAAACCTTCCAATTTGTTTTTCGATCAAGAAGATGTTGCTAAAATAGGAGATTTAGGAATTGCCAAACTTTCAAGAGAAGAAAATTTAACACACTCTATTTTTGGAACTATAGGATATGCAGCACCAGAATTATTGGAACAGACAAGATCTTTCTCTATACAAAGCGATATTTATAGCATGGGCATTTCTTTTTATGAAATGTTAGCACTTCAACATCCTTGTAGTGATAAAGAAAACTTTTATTTAAGCAAAGAAAATATCCAACGAATAGTAGAAGGGGATTATACACCACTCACTCTATTGCGGTCTGATATTCCAGATAATATCATTCGGCTTATTTATCAAATGATTCATCCTGATCCCCAAGAGCGACCACAAAGTACAGAAGAACTTTTAGAAAAATTTCAAGATATTCGGTTTTCCTTTGTAAAACAATATATTATACAAGGCATGGATTTTCAAAATAAAAATAATCCTAAACAAGCAAAACTTTGTTACTTAGAGGCAATGCAATTATATCCAGAATATGCAACTACATATAATAAATTAGGGCAACTATATTATGAATATAAAAAATATAAAAGAGCCATTACATATTTTCAACAATCTATTACTTTTAAAAAAAATAAATATACATATAACAACTTAGGACTATGTTATTATCATTTACGAAAATATAATGAAGCCATTTATAACTTTAGTAAAGCCATAAAACTCGACCAAAAATTTTTTCAAGCATATAACAATCGAGGACTATCGTATTACAAAAAAAAAGAATATAATAGAGCCATACAAAATTTTAATAAAGTTCTTATTCTTACAGGGAAAGATTATAATGCTTATTTTAATCGTGGTTTAGTGTATATAGAAAAAAATGAATATCAAAAAGCTATTTATGATTTTACAAAAGCCACTCTTATTGATCCCAATAGCCATGAAGCATATTATAATCGTGCCATAGCATATAAAAAAAATAATCAATTGAAACAAGCTCGAGCAGATTTTGCAAAAGCCTTGACACTTTCTAACCACGAATAGCAAAATTTTCCTATCTTGAAATTTTTTAAAAATATGTTATAATTTACATTATAATTTATTTAAAAAAAATAATTAATTGAAACAAGATTGAGAAAAATTTTAAAAAGCCTTGATACTTTCTAACCACAAATAATAAAATTTTCCTATCTTGAAATTTTTTAAAAATATGTTATAATTTACATTATAATTTATTTAAAAAAAACAATCAATTGAAACAGGCTTAACAGGCTTTAATGCATTGAAAAGCTTGAGAAAATTTTGCAAAATCCTTGGTATTCTTTAACCACGAATGATAGAATTCTCCTATCTTGAAATTTTTCTAAAGTGTGTTATAATTTGTTTTTATCTTATGATATTATAATAATGTATACTGGGGTTACCAACTGCTTTAAATAATCTATAAAATTCTATAAAATAATATAAATATTTTATAGAATTATGTGGAAATATCAAAGCTGATTTAACACTAAAAGATAGAGTGTATATTTGTAAT
>Ga0116182_1000122_pt1 | contig 86636 bp, 70 predicted proteins | sample AD_UKC077_MetaG_FD_89805 | JGI IMG/M metagenome (GOLD analysis project Ga0116182, IMG submission 89805) | Active sludge microbial communities of municipal wastewater-treating anaerobic digesters from USA - AD_UKC077_MetaG | ecosystem: Engineered > Bioreactor > Anaerobic > Digestate | place: USA...
AAAAGGGAGGTAAAAAAGCTCCAAAATACATAGATTTCTGACAAAAAGGTATAGATTTAGCTTAAATTAGGGCATTATATTCTCACTTTTTTTGTAAATTTCTAAATCAAAGGTCTCAATATTCTTAAGTAAGGGGGTTATACTCTTACTATTTTGTCAATTTCTAATTCAAAAGTCTCAAAGCTAAAGTATTGAAATAATACTTTAGCTTTTTAGACAAATAATATGCAATTTATGCTATGCTTTCTTTACTTTCATCGATCTCTTTAAAGACATAAACGGGTGAATTTTCACCGAGTATGACTTCTTTGGAGATGAGACATTCTTTAACATTACCAAGTTCTGGTATTTCATACATGATATCGAGCATCTTATTTTCCATAATAGCTCTTAATCCTCTGGCACCTGTTTTTTGTTTTAAAGCAATATTAGCAATCTCTTTAAGGGCGTCTGGCGTGAAATCAAGTTCGACTCCATCAATAGAGAATAGTTTTTTATATTGTTTGCATAAAGAGTTCTTTGGCTTTGAAAGAATCTCAATAAGTGCATTTTCGCTGAGTTCATCAAGGGCTGCATAGACAGGTACACGACCAACAAGCTCAGGAATAAGCCCATATTTTGTTAAATCTGCAGGGATCACATGTTCAAAAATTGTTTCATTATTTAGTATTTGCCCATCTTTTTCTATTGATTCGAAGCCAACAACTTTTTTATTCAATCTTCTTTCAATGATTTTTTCTAAGCCATTAAAAGCTCCACCTACAATAAAAAGAATATTAGTAGTATCCATCTCAATAAAGTCTTGCTGAGGGTGTTTTCTACCACCTTTAGGAGGCACATTTACCTTTGTGCCCTCAAGTATTTTCAAGAGTGCCTGTTGTACACCTTCGCCAGATACATCTCGGGTTATTGAAGGGGTTTCAGACTTTCTTGCGATCTTGTCTATTTCATCGACATAGACGATACCTTTTTCAGCTTTTGTTACATCATATTGAGCATTTTGCAATAGCCTGACAAGAATATTTTCAACGTCTTCGCCAACATAACCTGCTTCAGTCAAGGTTGTTGCATCAGCGATAGCAAACGGAACTTTGAGCATCTTTGCGAGAGTCTGAGCTATTAGTGTTTTTCCTGAACCAGTAGGTCCGAGCATCAGAATATTACTCTTCTCTAACTCAACGTCATTGTTATCTGTATTATTTTGCTTAAATATTCTTTTGTAATGGTTATAGACAGACACAGCGATCACTTGTTTTGCCCTATTCTGTTCAATAACATATTGATCGAGGTATTCCTTTATTTCTCTGGGGGTTGGTAGCTTTGCTAAGCCATCCAACATTGATTCTTTTTCTCTTTTATCTGCTTCAATAATTGAATAGCACATTGTGACACAATCATCACAGATATTGCCTGCAATGCCTTTAATCATGTGCTTTGTTTCATTTTCTGGCCGTCCGCAGAAAGAGCAATGCAGCATATTATATTTATTCATTGGACTCCTCCATTATCATTTCTTCTTACTAATAACTTCGTCTATAATTCCGTATTCTTTAGCTTCTTCTGCACTCATAAAGAAATTTCTATCAGTATCTCTAATAATTGATTCAATATCTTTATTGGTATGTTTTTGAAGGAGAGAGTTCATTTTTTCTCTTAAATAGAGTATTTCTTTTGCCTGAATCTCAATATCTGATGCTTGCCCTTGAGCCCCACCTAATGGTTGGTGGATCATCACTCTGCTATTTGGCAAGGCAAATCTTTTACCTTCAGCACCTGCAGCAAGTAACCACGCAGCCATACTTGCAGCCATACCCATACAAATTGTGCTAACATTGCATTTAATATATTGCATAGTGTCATATATTGCAAGCCCCGCTGTAATAGATCCTCCAGGACTATTTATATACATAAAAATGTCTTTTTCTGGGTTCTCTCCTTCCAAGTGCAAAAGCTGTGCAACAACGACATTTGCCACATTGTCGTCAATTGGAGTTCCTAAAAAGATAATTCTATCATTTAATAATCTTGAATAAATATCATAAGCGCGCTCAGAACGACCTGTTTGTTCAACTACTATAGGTACGTATGGCATATATTTCTCCTTTTCTTCTCGTGAATCATCAACAGAAATAAATCTGCTACTATATAATATAATATGGGTAGCTTAATTAGCAAATTCTATTTTTATAAGCCACCCATAATTTATATTACCCTGATTTTGATTTATTAGTTTACTATTCCCCTTCAGGTTCATCTACCACTGGTTGTTCGATTATTGGTTCAACAATTTTCATTGTACTTTTGATCATATTGATTACTTTTTTGTGAATAACTTGATCAACAAAGTTATCACTATCTATAAAAGTTTTAAAGTTTTCTTTGTATTCTTCCAAAGTTTGATTTTGATCTTTTATTAAATCTTTGATATAATCATCTTTATCTTCATCAGTAATTTGGAGTTCTTTTATCTTTTTAATTTTTTCTACTACCAAGTCAAAAATGGTTTGGTTCTCTGAAAACATCTTACCAAATTTTAAAAGTGTGTCTTCGTCAATATCATCGACTCTTGCTTGATAGCTTCTTTCAAGCATATAACGTCCATTATTAATAAAATAAGCATCTGGTATTTCAAGAGGGTTGAGCTTTGCAACTGCATCAACAATAGATCTATTGAGCTCATTTTCAACAACTCTATCACTTTCTTGCTTGAAAATCTCCATCATTTTTGCTTTCATATCTTCGACAGATTCATAATCGTTAGCTTTAGCAAAATCATCATTGAGCTCGGGTAGTTTTTTTCTAAAAGCATCAACTACTTTAAACTTATACTTTGTAGCAATTTCATCTATCTCAAACTCTCCCTCGATATTATCATTGATCTTTTTGCCTATAACCTGATTAGTGATGTCAGCTAAGTTTTCTGAATTCTTAGCTGTAATGACAACTTTATTATTTTCTTGAAATTCTTCTGGTGCTTGATCTAATTCAAGAAATTCTAAAGTTATTTCATCACCCTCAATTACTGTTGAGTTCTCATCAAAAGGTATTTTCTCAGCATTTGACTCTAAGAGCTGATTAATTGAGTTATCTATTTGCTTATCAAAGTCGTAAACTGGTTCTTTATAAGGTACTTCTATATCTTTATAAATAGGTTCAAAATCATCTGGAAAAACATGAAATTGAAATGTAAAAATAGCATCTTGACCTGTGTCCCAACGAGCTTCTTTAAATTCAGCAGCAGTAATAGGTTGAGCCTCAGAATCCTTAATTGCCTCTTTATAATATTGTTCAGCAAAACTATCAAAATATTCTTCTTTGATATATTGTGAATAATGAGTCTCGATATAAGAATTGGGTACTTTACCTTTTCTAAAGCCTGGAATTTCAAGTCTATTTTTAACTTTATTAAACACTTTTTGATAATTCTTGTTTGCAACTTCAAGCTCTACTGTTGCTATCAATTCGCAAGTATTTGAATTTACTTTTTTAATCTCTGTTTTCATGTTTTCCTCTTTTGCAGTTTTCTTTTCACTGTATATTAAAATGGTACGAAAGAGGGGACTTGAACCCCTAAGGCCTATGGCCACTGGATCCTAAGTCCAGCGCGTCTGCCAATTCCGCCACTTTCGCACTTTAAGCAAATTATTAAAGTATATATTTTTTGTCAAGCATGTTTTTAATATATTTGTTTTTTTTATAAAAAGCCTAATATATTAGTGTTCAGCAGATTTACTTACCACTATAATTTTTCTTTTTTAGAGATTGACTAACCGTAAATCTGTTGCTTGATAGCCTTTTTCACCCCTTTTAGTCACTGTAAACTCAAAGATAGTCTCTCTATTTGGTAAATTATGGATGTCGATGACTTCTGACATTTGAGATTCATGAACAAAAGCTGTTTCATAAGGTGAGTCAGCTTTTCGTGTATCTGTAACCCATAAACCGCCATTAATACTACTTAAATATCTCATAAAACCATAGCCTTTTTCAATAAACCAATTATAACAAATACCACGAACTCTACTGCCCTCTAACCCCCATGGCTTGGATGACTCACTTTCTGTTGTTAATAAATCAGGGACAAGATAACCAGATGTATACACGTCAGCTTCTTTTTTTAAAGAGCCAGAGACATTTTTAAAGCCTAATGCCTCAACGCGGCAGCCTTTGTTTTGAAGTGCTTTGACAACTTGCACAAAGTCGCCATCACCAGTTGCAAGCAATACATAGTCAAGCCTATCTGATTGGAGTAATGCATCTACAGCCATATCTAAATCAGCGTTTGCCTTGCCATATTTATTGTTTGCTTCGTCGTAGTACCATTTTACTTTTTTAACAATTACTTTAAATCCAAAGTCACGTAAAATTGAGTGAAAGTTAGATGATTTGACCTTGTAATCATAGTCTTCTTCTGCCTTTTTTTCATCATATGCGACATATGCATTCAATCTCATTGCAACGCCATGATTGCGGCAAGCAAACTCTCTTAATACATCATAGTGCATGCCAAACCCGCCATTTTGTGCTATATTCGAGACGTCTACATACACTCCTACTTTTTGGTGTCCATTTCTTTCCATAAGAACTTCCTTTTTTAATAAGTCTTTAAGTCTTTTCTTTTTTGTCAAACATTTTTTTTAATGCAAACTGTTGATAATTCTTTGTGATAGGTTTATTCTCAACCCCATACTGCGATGGATATACTAAAACAAAGCTATTTTTCATAAAGTATTTATTCAAATATTTCGATATTCTTGGCATTTCAATATCATAAGAAATATTGCCCATTCGACTCATAAAGATAAATAAGCCGTCATTTTCTTGAACTTTGGAAGAGACAATCAAAAAGTCTTCCCAATTTGAGAAAGGAATAGCCTCTATTTCAATGCTATTGTCTTTTTTAAGTTCATTAATTCTTCTTTGCGTAAGATCATCAGCAAACACAATAAGCTTAATGCCATTGTTGGTAGATAAATTCAAGAGTCTATCTACTACTGATGTAAAACCAAGCTCTTTTTCGGCATTCTCTGGGAATACACATACCAGCCTTTTGATAGTATTAAACGGCTGACTCGGATGATAGATGAAAATATTTGTATTACATTTTGATAAAACACCCTCTGTAATATTACCTAAAAAAGTATCTGTTAAGCCTTTCTTATGATGCAGTCCTATTACCAAATCGCTTATCTTCTGTTCTAATACTACATTATAAATACCATTTGCGACATTAAAATCATAACGTAATAGTTCTTTAACTTCTTGGCCTGCACCTGCAACAAACATAGAAGCTTTGTTTAGCAATGCCTTTGCTTGTGATTCAAGTGCTGTATCTTGCTCATATGTCATCAGTATTCTCAATGCATATAATCTACTATGCGGTGAATTATCTTTTATGGATAAACCTACGTTTAACAATTCTTCAACGTTCTCTTCTAAGCTAATAGGGATTAAGATTCTTGAGCTATTCTGTGCTGAGTCATCGTCTTCTTTTTCTTTATTTTGTAGAGAAATATTATAAGCCCCTTTTTGTGCTGAAATAGAAGCAATAATGCAAGTAAAAAGTATCATTAAAATTGCACCATCAAGTATTCTCTCATTCAATAACCTTATTGGCTCGCCAGCCTCGGTAATGCCTATGATAATATCATAGCCTTTTAAAACAGCAGCCAAAGTTGCAGCAGCTCTTGCATTGCTCAACCCGAAGATTACACGCCTCTGATCTGCAGACAACTTAAAAGTCTTTTGTGTAAACAGTGCAGCTAAATACTTAGAAACTGACGCTATCAATATCATTGTAATGGCTATTGTAATTGTTAGCCAATCAGTAAATATTGCCTTAAAGTCAATTAACATACCTACACCAATCAAGAAGAAAGGAATAAAAAGAGCGCTTCCGATAAACTCGATTCTATTCATTAAAGGTGATTTACGTGGTATTAATTGATTGACAGTAAGCCCTGCTAAAAAGGCACCTATAATAGCTTCAAAGCCTGTTATCTCCGCAAAAAAAGCAGATAGAAAGACTATCGCTAATACAAAAATATACTGTGATACATTGTCATTAACATTTTTTAGATACTTTCTCGAAATATAGGGAATAAAAAGCGTTATTACTACGCCCATAACAATCATATTGATAACTAATTGCGTCCAAAAATTTATACTAATACCAGACTTGGACATTCCTACTACTATCGATAGAACCAGAAGCGCCAATATATCAGTGATCAAAGTCCCGCCAATTGCTATTGTCACTGCTTTATCTTTTGAGACGCCATACTTTGTGATAATTGGGTAAGCTACTAAAGTGTGTGAAGCAAATAAGCTGGCTATTAAAATCACTGAAATAGGCGGGTATTTAAAAACATATAAAAATACAAAAAAGCCTAAGAGCATAGGTATAGCGAAAGTATATGTGCCAAAAATCATACTCTTATGACTGCTTCTCTTAAAATCAGCAAGATCAATTTCAAGCCCAGCTGTAAACATAATATAAAGAAGCCCTACTGTTCCAAATAACTCTATACTGGAATCTCTTAAGAGTAGATTGAGCCCATGAGGTCCAATTATTGCTCCTGCAACAATCAAACCTACTATATGAGGTACTTTTATCTTTTTGAAAATATATGGAGTAATTAGAATTACAAAAAGTATAATTGAGAAGATTAAAACAGGATTAGTTAATGGAAATAGATTTGTAAAAGAGTTATCAAGCATTTTCTTATTTAAAACATATTAATCTTCATGTTTGCAATGCCGTAGTTACCACATGATAAATAGTAGTATTCATTATAGTACTTAATATCGTTTATAAAGTAATTCAGTTCTGTACTCGAAACATGGTCTATATTATACTGCGATGATATCGTATAGCAGGAAAGCTTTTTATTGTTATAGGCAACCAAAAGAGTGCCATCTTGAAAATAAAAAGTTGAGGGGATTTGATTAAATACATATGATGCAATTCGTCCAATTGAATAAGGATTAGAAATATTATAAAAATACAAGTTCCCATTCGTCATAACAATGAGTCTATCACCAATAAACTGAAATTGTTTAAAATCATAGAGTATTTCTGTGCTGGCTAAATGTGGGTTCGAGGGGTTTGATATATCATAAATATCAAGTGCACTGGTAGAAGCTAAGTACAAAAATGGATACTTCAAGTGAACTTTTTTGTATTGTCGGTCATTAACAGAGCTCACGCCACTTAACTCAAAGATTTGACCACTGCCAATTATCTCATAAACCTTCCAAAAGTTATCGCCACAAACTGCCAATAAATCACCAAAATAATTACCTTCATCAATGCTAACACTTTTTGCATAGACGTCTCTTTTAAAGCTCTGGATTTCAACAGTGTATGGGAAAGAGGTATTGAAAGAATATAAGCCTGAAGTCCCCATTGCAGCGTATAATACATTTCTTGAATCACGATCCATATCATAAATATGACTGTAAACTTGAGATTGCAAATCAACTGTTGATATCGAATTAAAGCTCCATGGTACCATAATATCAAAAACCGTCAAACGGGCATTGCCGTCTGCAACAAATAAATAAGGGTACGTAAGATGTGAAGAAAGGGCATTGCTATACACTGGTGCATTATGCACAAATTCAAAACAATCAATATCATCAGGATAAATATCATCGCCTATAAAATCGCTAAGTTTACACGAAAGAATCAACAAGCTAATGGCAAGCAAGGTTAAAAGCTTTATTTTCATGTTTTACACTCCTTTATTTGTATAACCCTTGATAAGCAGCTGCCTAAAAAGAGGAGAAAAAGCACCATTTGGATTACTTATCAAATAATCAGTAATATGACTCCTTCTCGTTCCCTGTTCTTCCTCTAAACGTACTAATTCAAGCTTTGCAAAATCGGTATATACTTCATTTGTAAAGCCTCCTGCATATACTGTCTTTGCTTCATCTATTTGAAAATCATCCAATAACCACTCTGCAAGTAAAAGCTTTAATTCGTCATTTTGATAATCACTAATTAAAACTCTTAGCTCCTCAATTGCTTGGGCATCTTGGTATATTTGCTTTAATCTATAAGCTTTTAAAAAGCTTTGCTTTTTATCCTTTGCTAAGCTATTTACAAATACTGACAAAAACAGCATGTCATTGGTAGCACTATCGTCAGGCGAGTTGATAATAAACTCTGTCATTAATGAGTCTGCCCTATCATCATTTTGCATCAAATATAATTCATACCTATAGTATAGGCTTTTTGAGATGATTGGCGAGCCATACTCTTCATTTTGAACTGTTTGGTTTAATAAATATTCTGATTCTTTATAATACTCTTTCATAGTCAAATAGTGGACTTTTTGAAAGGATATATTCTTTTTATCATTGGTATTAAAGATAAACTTCTCAGCATCATCATAGGCTTCGAGTACTTTTTCTTTTTTCACATTTTCTATTATTAGCATATTAGCATACAATAATCTTGCCTCAAAATGTACTTTTGTTCTATACTTTAGTTGGTTGTTTGATAATTCTTTTGTTTGAATGATCTGATTTACATAGCTTTTTGCATGTTCATAATCTTTTTTATCATAATAAACAAGGGCGATTTTATACTGAATCTCGGCAAGTTTCACAGGATTATTATTTAGTTTCTCAGTAATCATTTCATAAGCTTGCAATGCCACTTGATAAAACGCTTTTGCATACAAATCATCAGCAAACTTGATAAACTTGTCTATACTCAAAGAGTTATACACATTTATAGCATCATCATATCGTGCTAATTCTACTAAGCTCAAAGCTAATAATTCTCTTACTTCTTCTACATTACTTGAGGCGCAGTATTTCTCTATTAAAGATATTAGTGTTGAGTCTTTTTCAATTATTTCTTTAAATCTTGAGTTTGTAATATATAAAAAAGGCTTATTTTGCTCCAAGTTTACAACATATTCCTTGATCGCAGATTTATAATCCATCAGTTGGAAATAATCATTCGCTATTTCATAAGCATAGAGCTTCCCATTATTTGATATTTTCCTGGCACTTAAATAATATTTCAATGCGAGCTCGTGCAGTTGATTCTGTTCAAAGACAATTGCTACAAACTGGTAATTATTAACCAGATTAGGATTATCTTTAATATAAGAATCGGCAAGAGCTTCTGCCTCTTCTATTCTATTATTCTTACATAAAAGCGTTATCTTGCTTTGAGTATAAAACACTTTTGACACGACGGCTTTTTTATTCTCAATTAGATTGTCTGCTTTATCAAATTCAGATAAGCGAAAATGGCTTTGATATAGTCTTTGTACAATAATATGATCATTGGGGTATTTTCTTAACAGATCTTGGTAGATCTGTTGTGCCCTTGCTAATTGATTAAGGTTCTCAAAAGACTGAGCTTGGTTGAGCATAATTGCCTTTTCGTCATACTGAGCAGACAATAAAGAAAAAGCAAATAGAAAAAGAATCAGCAACGAAGAATATTTAATTGTGCTGTGAATTGTATCGTTTTTCATTATGCTACCAAGCTCATAAGTCTGGGTTATAGTTATTTAATTGTTACTTTCTCAATAACAACAGGTTTAACAGGCTTATCATTTGCGCCTTTTTCAACGCCTTCAATCTTGTGAACAATATCCATACCTTTTGTTACTTTACCAAACACAGTATGTTTGCCATTGAGCCAGCTACACCCTTCTTTTTTTGTAACGATAAAGAATTGAGAACCATTTGTATTAGGTCCAGAATTTGCCATACAGATAGTGCCATAATCAACAGTTGCAGTGAAGCCTTTCGCTGCTTTTAATGGCTGAGAATTAGTCTTTTCATAATAAAACTCATATGGTTTAGTCATGATTGGTGCAGGGCTATTTTCTTGCTGGCATTGAGTAATAACAGCGATAAGCTCTTCATCAAAATTATCATCTTGTTGGCTTCTTTGGAAAAAAGGTACAATTACATCGGTATATACTCTATAAGCATCATCAGGGTTTGCGATTTCGCCATAAATATCATCGCCATAAACATATGTCTCATCTTCAAAAGTATAACCAGGTCCGCCTGTACCGTTTCCTATCGGGCAGCCACCTTGAATCATAAAGTCACTGATTACACGGTGAAAAGCAAGTCCATCGTAGAAAGGTTTTTTCACCATTTCTCCTGTTTTAGGGTCTTTCCATTCTTTGGTACCATTTGCAAGTCCAACAAAATTATCAACTGTTTTTGGGGCAATACTTCTATCAAGCTCAAGCTCAATACTGCCCATATTGGTTTTCATTACTACCTTTACTTTGTCGTTTTGTTTTGATTTTTCATTTTTCCCGTCAAGCATTTTTACTCCTATTAAACATATTATTGCAATTAAAACAATATAGAGTTTTGAATATTTCATTTTTACGCCTTTCTTAATTATATTTTTTATTCTACTGTTCATTATGCACCAAAGTATCTATTTTTCATTATATCAATCATTTTGACAATTCTTTGCTCATATGTATGATAGGCTAATACTTTATTCATTGCCCTTTTTGCCATTTTTTGAGTTTGTGATTTATTAGCAAGAAAAAACTTACATAAGTCAGGTATTTCTTCTACATCTTCAAACACAGCAATGTCTTCTTTGAGATCAAATACCTCATGAAGCTGCTGCTTATAATCAGTTAAAAGAAAGCTGTTTGTTGCAGGAACATCAAAAACACGTTGATTAACTGCATTTTTCATTTGCAAACTTGTCATATTAAAATTGATCAAGCTTTGATTATAAAAGTCATTCAAGTTATCATAATACCATCTTTCAGAAATAGTATTAAAACCAAAAGGCAGGAGCCTTTGCCAGTTTTCATCCCCACTAATTACTGGACTAAACTCCTCAAGCTTTAATATCCCAGACAAACGATATTTTTGTGTTGATCTCCACAGTACTGCAGCATAAAAGTCCTCTTTTTGCTCAATATCTTCAAATATTTCATCATTATAGCCCAAGCTTTGCAGCGCATGATCCACATGACGTGTTTTCATTTTAAAAAAAGCATCAGACACAGGCTCTAAAAGATTTAACAAATCAGGGCGATGAACGAATGACTTCATATTCTTATGAGTGGCATATACCATGCTCGAACCAACAAAAGACACATCATATTTTTTCTCAACGGCAAGCGGCTTGAAGATGCTTGTAGAGGTTGCCAAAGGCAAGTAATCAACATGTGGATATCCTGCATCTAAAACATCTTGTATATAATCTTCATCCCAAACAAAGATTGAACAATAAGGTGATATATTTTGTGTAAAGCACGACAATATTACATTGGGACTATCCACAAACCATGATGCATAAGGTATTTCCATCTCGCTCAGCAGCTCTGTCAAATGCCCTTCTTTATCAAAGCCAAGATGATTGATAGTTAAAATAAAGTCAGGTTTAAAATCATTTATATCTTTCATTAGATTTCTAATAAACTCTTCATAAGCATACTGCTTTTCATCTATATGAACATAATGCACTAAATTACTCGTTTTTTGTATTGCATATAAACATTCTTTTGTCAAAACATAAGATGAATCTATAAAGAGTATTTTTGTTTGCCCAAGGCTCGTATTTGTAAATTTTGGATATTTCCACAAATCGCTAATATTGTATATTTTTTGTTGTTTTATTCTTTTAATTATAATTCCATAGTAATCCTGATGCAAACGTAAATATGGTTTAAACTCAAAAACATCTATTTCATTAAGTTGAATAGGCTTAGAAGCACTTTGTTTAAAAAGATCATTCAGTTGATAATCTAAGTAGCCAACAAAGAAAAAGCAATTATTAAATTGTTCTAAATCTATGTGCTGCAATACATGCAAGAAGAGCTGTTTATCACATTCAACAATAAAGAATATCTTATTAGGATATTTCCTTTGTAAAGCTTCAAGGTGATAAGCTAATCCTATTCCAGTAACCAAAACATATTCTTTTTCTGTATTAAAACGCTCTGCCAATAAAGCAGCTTCTTTAATAGGTGTATATGCGCTGTGTATTTGTTGACAGTTAGTTGCATCTTTACATATTTTTAAAGATGGCACCTGCTCTTTGCTATCTTCACAAATATACTGTAGCTCATAATTCGCATTAAATGAATTAATTCTAAATAAATGCCCATTTTTACTGATATATTCTTTATTCTTTTTTAACTTTGACATATTAAACTCTTTTTGTACTAATTGCCTTGATCATACTATTAATTGTTTTAATACAACTGCAAAAATTGAAAAGATCACAGCTAATAATAAATGCCACATTTCCACTTTAATTAAATTCATAAAACCCTTTTTAATTGTAGATTACCAATATAAATACACATTACTTATTTGTAAATTAATACATTTAAAAGATATTAACAAAACCTATTAGTATCTGTCAAGATTTTTCTTTATTTCTTTGAAGTTTTCTTGATTATATAACCTACAATCTTTATTGCTTAGAATTTCAGATAATATGACAACTCTTTTTTTCTGTCATAAAAACGCATTATAAATCTCCTTTACATTCCCTTTAGATTCCTATAAGATTACCTTTCATTCTCCAAGATAGCAAAGGGAATGTAAAGGGAATCACATAGGCATGTGTTTGATAAATAGTAATATACAACACAGAGATGAAAGTTAGTGAAAAGAGAGAAAAATAGACCTGCTAACAGGGATATTTGTACTTTTTTGTATCTACCAAAATAGTAAAATTTGGCAATTTCGAAGCTGTTTTTTTTGTTAGTTATTAAATTTTACTATTCTTATTTGTAATCACTTTTTGATGTATTAAATTTTAAGAATAAAAAAAAGCCTGGTTAAAACCAGGCTTTAAAATTATTTATTTATCTATTAATAGTATAAGTAGCGTAAATCTTCGACTTTTGCTTCATCCATTACTTTTCTATACCATTCAGAGTAATATTGGCTTTCTTTGCGCACTTTATACTCTTCTGTAAGCTTTGTTTTGTCTGATTCCCATACTTGCATGTCAGCATCAGCTTTGACATTTACCAAGCCAACAAATGCACCATTTTGGGTTTTAATAACAGAAGATGCCTTATTTAATTTAAGATCAAACAATGCTGTATTCAGCTCTTTATTCAGCCCTATTTCTGAGATTGACGAGCCTATATTAATATTATCAAAGTTGATAATCTTCCAGCCGTCGAGTTGAGCTTGTTCAAAGAATTTATCAGGAGTAATACTCTTTACAAACTCTTCAGCAAGATCTGCAGCTTTTGCAATACGTTTTTCTTTTTCAAGTTTAAACTTAATTGCATCTGTTACATTTTCTAAATCATCTATACGTTGCCCTTGTTTTGATGATACTTCAGCAACAACATACGATCCGTCATATATTTTTAATGGTTTTTCAACATGTCCAACGCCTTTTTTAAATGCAATTGAGATTAAATGCGGGTATCTTCCGAGCATTGGTATAGATTGTGCTGTTTTTTCAAACTCCATTGTTTCAGAAACGGCTATGTCAAGTGATTTTGCGGCTTTATCTAAGCCGTCTTTTTTAGCTAATTCATATAAGTCTTCTGCTTTATCACGAATTTCCATCTTTGTCTGTTCGCTTGGTTTAATAGGAATTAATATATGGCTTGCTTGAACTTCTGGGTCGCCATTACTATTTTTTTGTTGTCCTGTAACCTTTAAAATATGCCAGCCATAATTTGTTTGGAATGGCTTAGAAACTTCGCCGACTTTGAGTGCAAAGGCATTATCTTCAAACTCTTTTACCATTGCGCCTTTGCCAAAAAAGCCTAGATCACCGCCATTTGCAGCAGAGCCAGGATCCTGAGAATAAGATTTTGCAAGCTCAGCAAAATCATTTCCAGCTTCTATATCATTATAAATGTTATCGATTTCAATTTTTGCCTGTTCAGCATCTTCTTTACTTGGCTCAAATGGAATCTTGACATATTTATATTTTGCTGATGGCTCTTTTTTATATTCATTGTTTTTATTTGCATCATAGTAGGTTTTAATTTCTTTATCTGTTACTGTTTGTGAAGGAATTGTATTGTAATCAAAATAAATCAATTGCCCGCTAATCTTGTTATTCTTTTCTATATATTCAATTCTTGCAGAATCTGGAACAACTTTTGCCATAGATTTGATTTTCTTTTCAAGCAATTCGTATGGCAATACTTCACGCATATAGTTTTCAAGCAATGAAGCAAACTCTTCATTTGTAGTTAAAAGGTTCAGGTATTTTTGTTGATCAAAAACGCCATTTGTTTGAAACTCAGGGTTTCTTAACAATTCAGCAGGAGGATCGTTTTTCATTTTGTTAACAACATCATTATCAGTAACTTTAATATGATACTTTTTAAATTGCTTCTGCATAATAGTTTGGCTCACATGTCTTTGCCAAAACTCATCAGAAATACGTTGGATTGTTTGCTCATCTATTTCTTGCCCTGGGTTTTGTTGAGCATATTGGGATATATACTGTCTGAGCAACCTATCATAGTCTTGAAAATATATCTTCTTACCATAGATTTTGCCTACATATGGTTTAGGTGAGAATATCCCAGAAATTCCCATAACTGCCATACCTAAAATGAATATAATTGCTATTGCAATTGTGATCCACTTCTGATTTTTTCTTAAGCCTTTTAACATTCATTTCCTCCAAAGAATAAATAACCTTATTTAAAGTTATAAAATTTTTCTTGCATAAAAAAGTCAAGAGAAAAATGATATTTTCTGATTTTTATGTCAAGTATTAGTTAATTAACTACATAATCATAAATAGTTACAGTCAATTATTGTTGTTTTCTTGATGAAAATAATCCCAGATTAATTGGGCAAATGATTTACCTATGCCTTTTATTTGAGATAATTGCTCTATATTTGCATCTGCTATTGCATCGACTGAGCCAAAATGCTTCAATAAAGCAAGCTTCTTTTCATTGCCTATACCTTTGATATTGTCAAGCTGACTGCTAATTGTCCGTGATTCTCTCCTTTTTCTATGAAAGGTAATTGCAAAGCGATGAGCTTCGTCTCTTAAAGCAATCAAAAGCCTTAAAGCAGAAGAGTTTCTTGGCAAAATGAAAGACTCTGGATGATTTGGCAAATAAACTTCTTCCACGCGTTCTGCCAAAGACATAATCTCAATGTCCGTCATTTTGTGTTCTATTAGCACTTTATTTGCGATATTAAGTTGTCCTTTACCACCATCAATCACGATTAAATCGGGTGATAGCCATTTATCTTTATCGTCATCGCCAATGTCTTTTAAATGATTTAAATAGCGGCTCATTGTCTCTTCCATTGATGCATAATCGTCTTGCCCATCGACTGTCTTAATAATGAAATGCTTATACTGCTTTTTTAATGGCTTCCCGTTTTCAAAGAATACTAAAGATGACACGGTATCTGTACCTTGAATTGTGGAAATATCCAAACAAACCATACGTCGTGGTAGAGTAAAAAGATTCAATTTTTCTTTTAGTTCTTGCACTGCAAATACCGTTCTGCTTGCTCTTCTAATATGGGCAAGTCTTTGGTTTTCAACATAATCGAAAGCATTTTTCTCTGCAATCATAGATAACTTTTTGAACTCACCTCTTTTTGGTATTACAATGATCTTTCCTAAAAAAGACTGGATTTCTTTAAGATTATCAGGCTCTTCTTGAATGATAATTTGATGTGGTAAATTATCTGTTTTATCTACATAATACTGACTAAGAAATGCTGAAAACAAGCTTGCTTTACTCTCATTTTGAGTGTTTTTAAAAGAGTATATTTCCTTAGAATTAAGCTTACCACTAATTATCTTCAATACAGCGACAGCACACAAGCTTGCATCTTGATAAATTGAAATAATATCACGGTCTTTTTCATCTGAGAAATACATTATTTGTGAACTTTGTATTCTATTAATCTCTTTTATTTGGTCACGAAGAATTGCTGCTTTTTCAAAGTTCAGATCTTCTGATGCATTCAACATTTCAGCAGATAAATCTTTTATAAGATCCTGGTTTTTGCCAGTTAAAAAGCTAACAATTCTCTGAATTATTACTAAGTAGTCATCCTTTGAGATCTTGCCAATACAAGGCGCAGGGCACTTTTTCATTTGATAATTAATACATGCCCTTTTGAATGCAATTGTTGTTTCTGGTATAATTCGTGAGCAAGTTCTATGCGGAAATAGCCATTCAAGCGTCTTTAATGTACTGCGCAAATAACGAACATCAGTATATGGACCGTAGTATTTAGCCCCGTCCTTTACCAAGTCTCTAGTCACAAAAATACGAGGGAAAGGCTCATTATAAGTGATTTTCAAAAAAGGGTACTTTTTGTCATCTTTAAGCAGGATATTATAATGAGGTTTGTATTTCTTTATAAGGTTTGCTTCAAGAATAAATGCTTCGTTTTCATTGTTGACAATTATGTACTCAAAGTCATCAATGTTTTCAACAAGTTTTTGAGTCTTTACATCATATAATTGCGAAGCAAAGTAGCTTTTTATGCGGTTTTTTAAAACTAAAGCTTTGCCTACATAAATGATATTGCCTTCGCTATCTTTCATAAGATATACGCCAGGACTTTCTGGTAAAAAGTTAAGCTTTTGTATTACTTTTTCAGAAACTTTTTGCATAAACTATTAGTAACTGAGTTCCAATACTCAAGCTTAAAAACAAAGCCAGAAGCAATAAAAATAATTAACCACAATGTAATTATTGACGCCACTTTTATCAACTGTTGCATGAGACTATCGACTTGCCAATAGAGCGATAAAGATTTTATAATAGCAAAAAGCATTATTGTAATGAGGACTATTTTTAACAGATTAGTCTTGATTTTATGAAAGCTAAGCTTCGAAAACCTCTTTTTTAGAATTACTATCATAATAATAAACTGTAAGGCAGCTGTAATAGAGGTTGCTAAAGCAAGCCCAGCATGTTTCAATGGGAACATTAATGCGATATTTAGTAAGATATTAGTTAAACACATAATTGAGGCAATGATTAAAGGAGTTTTTGTGTCTTTTGCAGCGTAAAAAACAGGTGTAATTGTTTGATTTAAACCAAAAAAACAAAGACCGAGACTATAACAAACAAATGCCTTTACAGTCATGATTCCAGCATTTGCGTCAAAGCTACCGCGCTTGAACAGAAGAGCAATGAAATCATCTGCACCAGCTATTATCAGCGCTGTAATAGGCAACATAATATACATCATAAAAAGCATCGAAAAGCGTAAAGTTGATGACAATTCATCCCAATCTTTATTTATCAAACTCTTCGAATAAGATGGCAATGCTGCTGTACCTGCCGAAATACCAATAACGCCCAATGGTAATTGCATTAGCCTATTACCAAAACCCAAAGCAGAGATACTACCAGCAGGTAAAAAGGAGGCTATTAATGCGTCCATCACGAGGTTTATCTCTCTTACACCCATACTGAGCATAGAAGGTATAAGTCTTTTCCAAAGCATGACCATGGCGGTTGTTTTTACTCTAAATATGATCAAGAACTTATACCCTATCTTTTTCAGAAAAGGTAAATTAATCAGTGTCTGTAGCACTCCTCCAATGAACACACCAATTGCAGCAAAATAGATTAAGTTCTTACTATCTTTGATGTATCTTGAAGCAATTAGTACTGCAGAGACCCAGGCAATATTTAGCAAGGCTGAAGATAAGCCAGTAATGAAAAAATAATCGTGTGAATTCAAAATAGCTATCATTGTGGAAGACAAGCCAATAAAGAATAGATATGGGAAAAGTATATAAGTTAATTTTATAGCTAAAGCGGATGTCTCAGACGGTAAACCTGGATAGATTAATTTTACAATAAAAGGGGCTAATACCATCCCTAAAACAGATAAAACTAATAGAATTATTGAAAGAACGCTTAAAAGATTGACTGCAAATAGTAACTGGTACTTCTTGCCTCTTTTTACTCCCATCTCATTGTATATTGGCACAAAAGCGGTAGAAAGTGCGCCCTCTCCAAATAATCGCCTCAATAGATTTGGGATATTGAAAGCAATATTAAAGGCATCATTGACATATGATGTTCCAAAAAAAGCTGCCATGACTTGATCACGTACAAGCCCTAAAATTCGGCTTAAGAACACAGCAATAGACATAATGCTTGTATTTTTAAAGAGCTTTTTCTGAACTTGATTTTCTGTCATATAGCTACAGCTTTATAAGTTGAAGTTCGTATCCAACCTGTAAAACCATTAAATAGAGATATTTGTGTCCACGCATTATCAACTTTTATTACCTTTAATATTAGCCCTTCATGTACAGTAAATAACTTTGTAAAGCTCTCTCCAGGACCGCTATAAGCATCAACTTTAGGGGATGATATTACAGCTTCTTTATTATTTTTGTAAATATAAAAACGAGATGCACTCCACCCAACAAAGATAATATTCAGAACAACTAAGCTAATTAAGAACATTTTCTTGGTATGTGTATATGACTCACTTTGCCTTAAAAACACATGTATAATAGCAATCAGAGCTATAAAGAGAATCAAACAAACCCAAGCAAGCGCATTTAATGACAATGAAAAAAACGACCGAGAAAAGAAGCTGCTAATAAAGTTCTGATTTTCGAAGTCTTGCTTGTCTAATGTGAATTTTAAAGCAAAATTCAAGTTTTTCTTAGCAAGAGCATGGGAAGAGTCGAGTACCAAAGCCTTTTTATAATATAAGATAGCAAGCCCGATTCTATTGAGTTTAAAATAACAATTACCAATATTATAGTAAATATCAGGGTTCTTCTGTATCTTCTTTTCAAGCTCGCTATAGATGCTCAATGCTTTATCAAAATCATTTGATTTATAAGCTTCTGTTGCCTGATTTAATAATTGTATATTTGTTTGAGTTGCACTTAAAAGTGAAAAGAAGAACAATGAGACTATTATCAAAAAAAGTTTATGCTTCATTTTTAATAACCTTCCTTACTACAATTGTTTTGTCAAACCATCAACGATATTTTTCAAATCAAAATAATCGTTATGTATATCTACATTATCAACGCTGCTGGAGCTATACTTGTATTCTGTACATTTATTCAAAAAAGACTCTAATTTTTCAATCTGCTCTTTGTCGGATATTCTCTCTCTTAAGTCAGACATAATACTTGTTTGCGTGCTTCCTCTTGGTATTGATAATTTATCTGTTAAATACTGTAGTATGCCTTTATATGCAGAATCGTAAAACTGATTGTTTTGTTGATGTTTATAGGCAAAGCTCGTATTTTTTAAATACTTTTTCAATACTCTTTTTGCTTTTCGTGTTCTAAAGTATTCAAGATTATTTGACAATTTATCTTGCTCTAATTTATAGAAGTAGTGTGCTGGAATACTGATTATTAAAAACAAAATCAAGCCCCAATACCATGTCTCTTTAAAAAGGATTTTAAAGCCACTAAAACGAAGATTTGTAACAATAAAACCAATATCACTACCTTCTGCATTAATCATCTTTTGATTTGAGTAAGTTGATACAACAATATTGCCTCTTTCTGCTTGGAGCTTAAACTCTGAGGTTTGAAGAGTAATATACTGTTTTTTAATAGGATTGAAATATGTAAAATCTATAGATGGGATATTGTAAAGCCCCTCATCCTGTGGTAAAAAAGCATATTTTAAAACACGCTTTGCCGTATTAGCTTCATTATTAATATTGTGCTGAGTATCTGTTTCTGGACCTAAAACTCGCAAGTTTGATACATCAGGAAACACTGGATTGTTTGTTTGTCGTAAATTGCCATTTCCACTTACTGTTATTGTCAAAGTCGCAGACTCGCCTGCTTTTAGCTGGGTTTGACTGAGATTACTGCTTAATTTAAAATCTCCAACAGCCCCAGAAAACTCGACACCTTTTGGAGGTGCTGGCAGCTCATTAACATTTATTTTTATAGGGCTTGTTTGAACGCTTATTGATCTTCTATCTGCAAAGCTAAAGAAATTATTTGAGGGTATAATCACATCCGCATAGAGGGTTTGTGATGGTATTGTCAATGTGCCAGTTTTATTAGGAGCCAACGCTAATCTTCTAAGATGAATAGAATAGTATTTTTGCCCATTCCAAGTTGTTTCTTTCATTTCAATATTAGCATTACCTGAAATATCTTCTTTCCAAAAGCCATTAAATGATGGTTCATCGCCTAACCTGGTTGGCTGTAAATTATAGCGTGTATAAATAGTATAATCTACATAAAATGTTTCATTTTTATACAAACTTGTCTTCGAAGGAATAGCGATAAAAACAATATCATCATTGTTAATTTGTCCCGATGTTTTAAAGTTTGTCGTTTGGGTAGTTCTTTGAGTTGGTTGATTCTGTTTTGATGTGCCTTGCTCAGCAACAGTAATGTTTACACCATTCGTCTTATAAGTATCTTTACCTATTTTAATCGTAATTGCTGGTATGCTAAATGTGCCCATATTTTGTGGCTTTAAAGTATAAATGTATATTTGTTTTTTTACAGAAGTCATTTTACCATTAATAACGCTAATCGAAGTGGATGACGATTGACTCATACCAAGATTTTGAAATGGAATATTTGGCAAAAGTGGCTGTTCAAAAGAAGATGTGATGCTACCAGATATTTCAATATATAATTTAAAGGTTTCATTAATACCAACTGTGTTTTCATCAACATATGCAGACACATCAATATCTGAAGCAAATAAATTTGCCAAACATATAATTAACAAGAAGAAACATAATGACAGTTTCTTATTTAAAACAATATTAGCCATTACAATAGTTTACCCTTCATTAAAAATTAGTGCCGAATTGGAAGTGGGGTTCCCATGTTTTTAACTCTAAATTATAAGCAAAATCAAACCCTATCAACCCTAATGGGCTTTGAATTATTATACCTAACCCCGTGCCTTTTTTAAAATCTAAAAAGTTGAATTCTTCAAATGTATTAAAGCTATTCCCTGCATCAAAAAATATTAATCCAATAATCTGATCCGAAGAAATCGGCGCTGTGTACTCAGTTGAAAATATTATATCTCTTTTCCCACCATCAATAGGACCTATTGAACGATCTCCGTAACCTCTAATACCATCAGCCCCAGTACCGCCTAAATAAAACCTCTCGTCTGGAGGAACATCTTTTTTATCTCCACCATAAGAAGTGACATAACCCATTCTCCACTTAGTCCTTAAGACAAGCTTCCAAAATGTCTGTGTGTACCAACTGGCTTCAGCAATTTGCTTGAAATAGTTAAAGTCTCCACCCAATATACCACCTGCAAGCTCTGAATAGAGAATAAGCCGAGATCCGCTGGTCGGATAATAAAAGTTATCGCGACTATCACGGCTAACAGTTGCGCTGATAGCACTTGTATTTTGCCAGCCCAAAGAATCAAGTTTTGCTAAACTCGTTGAATAATCGCTATTCCAATCTTGAATATTATATTTCTTTGAATAATATGAATAACCACCAACAATTCTACTATAATTAATAAAGCTTAAGGGGTACCCAAGCTGTATTCCACCACCATTTGTGTAGATTTGATAATTAAAGCTATTCCAATCTCTTCGAGTATGATACATGCTTAAACCTGTTAAAAGCTTTGTGTCATTGAAAAAAGGATTTGTAAAGCTTAGCTCAACATTTTGTACAGAAGGGCCTATTTCCCATCTTAGCCCGCCAGTCCAGTTATTTCCCATTATATTATTATGATTAACACTAAATTGCCCTATGATTTTATCTTGACTATTGTACCCTATACCCCCGTTTGCGCTGCCAGTTGTTTTATCGTTAACTGTTAAATACAAATCAACATCACCGTCTTTATTAATAGGTTGGTAGTCAAGCTTCATATCAGGTTCAAAAAAGCCAAGATTATAGACATTTTGCTGGCTTTTAATAACAAAGCTTTGTTTAAAGTAATCACCAGGTGCAATTTCCATATTCCTTCTAATGACTTTTTCTTTGGTTTTTCTATTTCCATTTATATGAATCTTATGAACTTTTGCTCTATTGTTTTCAACTATTTCAAGATTAACGCTTACCTTATCACCATCTTTATCAATTCTTGGGTTGAAATCTGCATAAATATAACCTTCTTCATAATACATACTTGAAATGCCTGATAGTTGTTTATTAAACTCTTCGAGATTAAAGATATCATTTTCTTTAAAGGTGATATTTGTCATAAGAGCTTCTGAGGTAAATCTAACATTGCCACTTATTTGCACAGACTCAAAATAATACTTAATTCCTTCATCTATGTGGATGATAATATCAATAAATCTATCATCCTTTTCTTCTTGCTCTACGTTTAAAACTTTTGTCTCCATATAACCCATTTTTTTGTATAGATTAACAATATCATCTAAATCTTGATCAAACTTTTCTTCTTCAAACTTACCACTACGGAAAAAGCTTTTAGGTTTAGTTTTCATCTTCTTTAATATTTGTTTTTGGGTCAAGTTATCATTACCAACAATTGTTATTTTTCTAATGCTGACTTTCTTTCCTTCATTAAAAACAACTTTAATACTAACTTGATTATTGCCTACATCTTCAACTTCATAGTCCAGCTTGCAGTTATTAAAGCCTTTAGTAACATACTCTGCCAGGACAATCTTCCTATTATCATAAGCAATTGTCGGAGACCAATAAGACCCCTTTCTTAAGAGCATCAACTCATCAAGCTTGGTATTTGACAGCGTTCTATTCCCTTTATAAGAAATATTCTTAATAATTGGCAATTCAATCACATTGATTCTTATTCTAATCCCATTGTCTATTTCTTCTTCAAAGACATTTACATCTTCAAAGACATTTAGCTTATATAGAGATTTAATTGTTTTACTAACATTGCCAGCATCATAGTAGTCGCCGATTTTGAGATAGCTTGTCATGAGGATTAAATCTCTACTTATATTTTGGTTTCCTTCTACGACTATATCTCTAATCAAATAGCTTTGTCCAAAGCAAAGTGCACTAAACATAAACATTAAAAAAACAATTAATAATACTTTAAAACGCATTTAACCCCCGTATTTTATGAGTCATTAGATTTTGCACTAATGATTAATTTATCTGAAAACTTCCTTATATCTTTTCTTTTAAGCTTTGGCAAGTTCTTTACTATATCCCAAGCTTGACTATTTAAATGATCCTTATCATAATTATTTTCAATAATCAAGTCAGATTTACTTATTTTTTCATTCAATGGCATTTGTGAATCTATTATTGCAGTAGCATGCTCTTCGCTATAGCTATTCCTTTCAATGAGCCGTTTAATTTGAATCTCCCTGTCGGTATAGACAAGGATTATAAAATCAAAACACTTTTCAAGGTGAGTCTCAAACAAGAGTGGTATTTCAAAAAATACATATTCAGCTGAAGAATGGTTTACTATATCATCCATTGACTTAAAAATCTCAGGGTGAACTATTCTATTCAACTGATCTATTTTACTTTTTTCTTTAAATACAATGTTCCTTAATAAGTCACGATTAATCTGATCTTTTTCAAATATTTCTTTGCCAAACTCATTTGATAACTTATTCTTTATTTCTGGTAATAAGAGCACTTCATGCCCAAGCCTATCTGTTGAAATCACAGAATACCCCTCAGAATAAAGAAGCTTACTCAATGTGGACTTGCCTGATGCGATCCCGCCTGTTATACCAATTATTATAGGTCTCATACTCTCTCTTCATCAATTAATAGTTGACGCAATTCTTCAGGAGAAACACCTCTTTTGATCTCACCTTTTACAGTAAAAGATATTCTTCCTGTTTGCTCTGAGGCAACAATACAATAAGCATCACTTGCTTCGGTAATCCCAATAGCAGCTAAATGTCTTGTGCCAAGCTTATCAATATAATCTATATTTTTAGACAGTGGCAAAACCACTTTTGCTGCATATATTCTATTTTTTCTAATTACCAGAGCACCATCATGCAAAGGTGAATTGGGCCAAAAACATGAGACTAAAAGCCGTGTTGAAATATTTGAGTCAATAATCTCGCCACTTGTAAAGACGTAATCATCAAGCGCTTGGTTCTTTTCAAAAACGATCAAGGCACCCATTCTTCTCATTGCAAGCTCGCTGGTTGCATCAATAATCGCTTCATAATTACTTTTTTTATCTGTTCTAAAAAAGAAGTTTAACAAATTACGCCTTTGCAATGTTTGTGTCATAGCACGTCTTATTTCTGGCGCAAATATCACTAATAAGCCTAAAATCCAATAATCTTGTATGCCTTTTAAAATACCAAACATCATTTCAAGATGAAAGTATGAAACTACAAAATAAAATATTACCAGAAGGCTAAGCGATACTATTATATAATAACCATTATTTTTCTTAAAAAGCTGAATTATGCTATAGACAATCACAGACACTATAATAATATCAAGTATATCGGGAAAACCTGGTATTAAAAAGTTCATATATGATCCTCAACGCTATTTAAAACGGTTAAAAGCTGTTTATGCTCTTTAACATCATGAACTCTAACAAAATCCATTTTCCGCTGATATGCTAATGCAGAAGTGGCAAGAGACCCTATGAGTCTTTCATCAGATTTAGATTGATATAGTTTGTTTATAAAGCTCTTCCTTGAAGCGCCCAGCATGACAGGGCATCCCAGCGATTTAAATGTAGAGAGGTGATGCAAGATCCTTAAATTATCTTCCAATCTCTTTCCAAAGCCTATACCTGGATCCAAGATAAGCCTCTGCCTATCAATTCCATTTTGCTCACAATAGTTAATTCTTTCTTCAAAGAAAACCATTATTTCATTTATTACATCATCATAATATGGATTAACCTGCATTGTTTTGGGCTCGCCGAGCATATGCATTAAAATTATTGGAACATGTATGTTTTCTTTTAATACATTAATTAAATCTTGATTAAGTCGCAATGCAGAAATATCATTAATAATATCAGCACCTGCATCTATTGCGACTCTTGCAGTCTCAGAGTTATAAGTATCTATTGATATAGCGATATCAGACTGTCGCCTTATTTCTTGAATTACAGGCAATATTCTTTTGATTTCTTCTTCATGCCCAATAGGCTCTGATCCAGGTCGTGAAGACTCACCACCGATATCTATTATATCAGCACCTTCGTCGATCATCTCAAGGCAGTGTTGAATTGCTATATTTGTTTCAAAATACTTATTGCCATCAGAAAAAGAATCTGGTGTGATGTTAAGAATGCCCATAATATAGCAATTACCAGAGTAAAAAGTACGACCTCTAATGTGCATAATCTCCTTTTTATTAGAAATGTACTGTTGAATAATAGTGTTTATTCTTGTCTTTATTTCTGATAAACCAAACCAGGACTGTTTTTCAAGCTTATAAACAAGCTTTCTAAATTGATTAATGCTACCAGACAAAACTGCATCACTCAGTTCATCTTTTCCGATAACGACACCCTTTGCGACTGCAGCATCAGCCCCTAAAGAAAGCATTTCTTGCTTTAATATATTTGCAGCTGCGAGCTTAATATTTTTTAACTTAATATTTAGATGCAAAAGCTTATCTGCCATAAGCTCAATACCCTCTTGGGTTACGCTTATTTGAGACAAGGCTTTTTTGCTCTGTTCATGGTTGTTTATGTTAATTTCGTATAGCATTACATAACCTATTCCAGTTTAAAATGAAAACTAATAATACCTGTGTTTTTTTTATCAGAACGATTAAACTTCCATTTATTAAGAGCCTGAATAGCAAGATTTTCAAAGATAGGATCGCTTTTTTTAACAATGGTAATATCTCCAACATTACCGTCTTCTAACACGATAAATTGTAGTCTAACAGTTCCATCTATTTGCATATTATCAGGGTATTTTGGCAGCACTTTTTTCAAAACATGTCGATTAACGGCATCGCCCTCCAGCTGATAATTCAATAATCCTTCGCTAATACCAGCGTCTCTACCACCATAATTGCTTCTTGGTGATGTGATATTTGAAACGCCACCTGATTTATCAGACAGTGATCCACCTGTATTGCTTTCATTTGCAAAAAGATTATCTTCAACATTGCTTTCATACAAAGACTGATCGAGGTCTTTTTTCCTTTTCATGGGGAGATTGTGTACTTTTACTGCTGTTTCATAGTTCTCAGTAGAAGATGGCAAGCTAATTTTTGGGCTATTAGTGCGTGCTTGAGTATTATTATTTCCCTCATTATTTTGAGCAGGCAAGCCTTCTTCAACCGATATATCTTGAACAATATTATTGCTTTGCATTTGATGGTCATCAAGAGCAATTATTTCAATTTTTTCAATAATATTTAAAGGTGGAAAGTAGATAGTAAATAGCAACATAAAAAGCAAAACCAATAAATGAAAAACGATTGCTATTAACCAGCTTAACTGCTCATCTTTCACTATCATCCTCAACATTCTGTAACTTTGTTGCGATAAAGAAGCGTTTTGAACCAGCGAGTTTAGTGACATCTATCAGAGCAATAATCTTTTTTAATGGAATCTCTTGATCAGCTTGAATCATTATTGCTATATCTGGTTTATTTTCAATGATTTGCTTTAAATCAGCCACTACACTTTGCCAGTTACTCTCTTGATTATTGATAAATATTTCATCATCTTGAGTTAAGGTAAGATAGATATTATCGGTAAATTCCTTTTGTGTTGAATTTGAGTCTGGAAGGGTAATTTGAACTCCTTGATGAGTCACAAAGCTTGAAGAAATCAATAAGAAAATCAACAAAAGAAATACTATATCTGTCATTGATATTAAGGCAACTGAAGTAATTGCTTTTTTCTTAAGCTTTAGTTTCATTATTTAACCCTTTTATCTGAAGAATTATATGATTACAATCGCTTTCTACTTGATTTGCTGTGTACTCTATTCTTGAAATAATATAGTTATAAAAAAGAAGGCTTATGATACCAACAATCAAGCCACCAACCGTTGTCAACATAGCTTCCCAAATACCCCCAGCCAAGAGTTGGATATCTACACCTGCCTGTGCTTGTTGCAGCTTAATAAAGACTTTTATCATACCAGTGACGGTGCCTAAAAAGCCAATTAATGGTGCTACAGAAGAGATAGTTGCAAGTGAATTAGTGCGCTTTTCGAATTCTCTTACCAGTTTGGTAGCTTCAATCTCAATTGCTTCTTGAGCTTGTGATGTGTCTTGATTTAAATATTGCAAGCCATTAGTGAGTACTGTGCTTAAATAACTCTTACTCAACTGAACAACCTTTTTTGCCTCATCAACTTTGTGTTCTCTAATCATTTTACTGACTTCTGCTAATGTTTTATCATCAACCCTCTTATGTCTTAATAATTTGAAATATCTTTCAAAAAATATTATAAATGATATGATAGACAAAATCAACAGAACAAGCATTAAGATGCCGCCCTTTGATGCAATTTCTAATAAGCTAAGGCTCATTTACCCTCCAATTCTTTTTAATTATAAAAACTCAAAAAGCAAAGTCTTGTTTCATTTATTATAGTATTTGTTTTAATTGCAAAAACAATATGCCCTTTTAATTATTCGACTGTGACGCTCTTTGCCAAGTTGCGTGGTTGATCGACATCAAGTCCTTTCAAGTCAGCAACATGGTAAGCTATTAATTGCAGAGGAATTACATTGAGAATAGGGCGTAAAGCAGGGAGTGTTTCAGGTACGTAAACAACCTCTTCAGCAATGGTTCCAATTAGTGTATCGCCCTCATTAGCGACTGCATATATCTTTCCTTTTCTGGATTTAACTTCTTGCAAGTTTGACACCAATTTATCATATAAAAAGTCCTTTGAAGCAATAGCAATTACAGGCATATTTTCATCTATCAGTGCAATAGGTCCATGTTTCATCTCAGCTGCTGGATAACCTTCAGCATGAATATATGATATCTCCTTTAGTTTTAATGCACCCTCTAAAGCTACAGGATAATCAACACCTCTACCCAAATAAAGAGCATTGTGGGAGTTTGCAATCTTCTTTGAGATCTCTCTAATGTGGTCATTTTGTGTTAAGATCTTTTCTATTTTTTCTGGCAGCTTCTTTAATTCTTCTAAATGAGTCAGTCCATCAGTTGGTGACATATGTCTCATTCTACCCAATAAAATTGCTAATAAAACAAGTACTGTTACTTGTGAGGTAAAAGCTTTAGTAGAGGCAACACCAATCTCGGAGCCCGCGTGAATATATACTCCTCCATCTGTTTCTCTGGCAATTGCACTACCCACAACATTGGTAATACCGAACACCTTTGCGCCCTTTGCACGTGCTTCTTTCAATGCTGCCAATGTATCAGCTGTCTCGCCAGATTGAGAGATCACAAAGACCAATGTATCATCAGGAACAATTGGGTTTCTATAGCGATACTCGCTTGCATACTCTGCATCGACAGGTATTCTTGTCAAATTCTCAATAATGTATTTTCCTGTAAGAGCAGCATGCCACGAGGTTCCGCAAGCAAGTATTTGGATTCTTTTTACATTACGTAAATCAGCGTAATTCTGACTAAGCCCACCAAGTCTAACAGTATATAAATCCTCTGCCAATCTACCTCTAAAAGCATTAAGAACAGATGTTGGTTGTTCATATATTTCTTTCAACATAAAATGTTTGTATTTGCCTTTATCAATGGCACTTATATCCCAATCAATTTCAGATATCTCTGGATTAATAAGAATATTTTGACTATTAGTGATCTCATATCCTTCTTTAGTTAACTTTACTATATCTCCATCTTCCAGATAGATAACCTTTTTTGTATGTTTAATAGTAGCATTAATATCTGATGTTAGGAAAAACTCATCATGCCCAATTGCGAGGATTAGAGTGCTTCCCTTTTTTGCAGACAGTATTTGTCCAGGATAGTCTTTATGCAAGATTGCAATACCATATGTTCCTTCAACTGCCTTCAATGCTTGCTTTAAAGACTTCATTAGATCTTTATCTTGCTGATAATAATAATGAATTAAATGGACCAGAACTTCGGTATCTGTATCACTTTTAAACTCATATCCTTTTGCAATTAAGTTAGCTTTTAAGTCTTTATAGTTTTCAATAATCCCATTATGAGCAAGTGCCATCTTACCTTCGGAGTCGCAAAACGGATGCGCATTTATTTCACTAACCACGCCGTGAGTTGCCCAGCGGGTATGAGAGATGCCAACTGTTGGAGAGTACTTTGACATTACGTGCGATACATGTCTTTCTAACTCAACAATTTTCCCCTCTTTTTTATAAATCTTCACGTCATTATTTTCGTCAAATATAGCCAACCCAGAGCTATCATAGCCTCTATATTCCAATCTCTTTAACCCTTCAATCATTATTGGAATTGCATTCTTTCCACCTACATAAGCCACTATTCCACACATACTACCTCCATACTTTTTCTTAGTAAGAATTGCTTTTTATTTATAATAAAGTAAACAACTAATCTACTTGTATAATAAGATATTTTACTTTACGAAATTCATTTATATCTGTGATTTTTAAGACCGTTTCATTACTGTTTTCTTCTAAAATATATGAATGAATACTTTGATCACTCAATACTTTTGTGTTTTTTAATTTTGCATTCAACTGTATTGAATTTTCCTCCAAAAGATTAAGAGCAACCATTGCTTCTATATTATAATCACCAGACTTTTTAGCTTTTTTAAAGAAGCCGCCTTTAGTCATGAAACCATTTTCAATGAGCTCTTTCTTTTTACCAACCACATAATAAACAGTATTTACCTCTTCTGTTTGCTTTTTAATTGTTGCTTCATGCTCTGATATTGTGGCGTCTTGGGTTTCAATCAGGTTTTTTTGGAGATTGATCTTTTCATAGTTTTCTGCCAATTCATTTTCATACTTTATTCGTTCTTTGGCAACCAGTAATTCAAGATCATCGATCCTTTCATTCATCTGTACAATGATGGCTTCTTTTTCAGCAATATTCTTTTTGAGCGTGTCAATCATACGTTGCAAACCATCAATTTTGATATTTCTTTCCTGCAAGTTTTGCTCAAGATTATTTAATCTTTCTTTATTGAGAGCCACATAATCGTTAATACTTTGAATTGACGACATAATCCGTTCTTTACTATCCATCACTTGACCATCAACTTCTTGGTTTCTTGCCATACGTTTAACAATCAAATCTTGCGTATCAATTTCTGATAAAGAATCTTGAATTTCATTTAGAGCTTCAAGAGTTTGTGAAAAGTAGTCTTTTACTTTGTCATTTTCTTGTTTTAATTTACTATTCTGCATTAATGTAAATATAACGATTGCGGCAAGCAATATTAAAACAATTATTAATAGCGGTCTAACATTTTTCATAAATACCTCACTTATGTTGTAAAATAATTAATCTCAGCTAATTTTGTCAAGAACATTTTTTTGCTTAAGATAAGAGCCCTAAATGTTGTCAAAAAACAATCAAAACTCACGACAAAACTCATCTTTACCAAACAAGAATTGAGCAGAATTTGGTAGAAGTGTCTTTACCAATGGTATAATTTCATCTGATAGCTGCTTTATTTCCCATTGTGCGTGCATATCTGATCTAAGTCTAACAAAATGATACAGCTCGCGTAAGTTTAATTTCATTAAAACATTGATATAATGAGCATTTGTCATGCAATATGCCCCTAAGCCTGGTTTAATGCCTTCAAATTTGTTGTATAAATTAGTCGATAATGCCATCAAATCTTCTATTTCTTTTTCTGCATGTAACTCTCGTAAAAGTGGTGGAATTACATACGATAAAGATGGATGGTAAGAAGATCGGTAAATGGATGCCATTCTGTGGCGTTTTAACTGTGCAAAACAAGATGAGCTCATTGATAGTTCAAAAGTAATATCGCACATTTCAAACGAGCGTGGTACACTATGATATGACTTTATTTCTTTAAATATAGACTGAAAAGCACACGCAATCTCCTCTTGATTCATATTTTCAACTATACTCTTTGCTTGAATATAAGAGTAGCCAGATAAGTCCATCAAATGTGCTATTAAGATGCTTTTTTCTGCGTCTTTGCTGATGTCAATTATATTTGCCTTTATTACTTGTTGCTCAAAAACAGTAGGTTTTGTGCTGATTAGCTCACCAAAACTATCTGAATTAGTATACTTGATTATGGATGGCGCAATGTGTTTGACCTCTTTTTCGATTGACTCTTTTAGGGTTTTGGCTTCTATTAGTGGCGAACCATCTAACCTTCTCAATAGTCTTTCAAGCGACCTTCCGTTGATTGTGATGCCCATTTGAGTTTGTATTGCTAAAGAAAGGACATATCGTGCATCTTCTTTTGCTTTACCCTCAAGTTCTCGTCTTTTTCCTTCAAAGCCAGTACTCTTTAAATAATCGACACCTCTGTTATACAAGCTCTCATAGAGTTGATTCTGTTTTTCTATCATTGCATGAAATTCGTTTAATAATGCATTATTATCTTTTATTTCTTCAGGTACGACATAATCGCCCTGGAGAGTAACATATCTTTGAGATTTTTCAGTAAAAGATGCAAGCCTGCTACGATGTATCAGCTCAGACATCAAGCGCGAAATACCAATTAAATCAAAGTTAAACACAGCATGCTCTGCAATGGAACTATGCCCCATTTCATAAATAATATTTGCATTGGACTTTCTCGCCTTTTCCACCTCTTGAAGAGATTCATTGCGTAAACTCGTGACATCTTTTTCACTCCTGCTTATTCTTGCATAAGCAGCTGAAATAGTTTCGGGAGTAGCTAACTCTTGGTTTTCAAGTTTTTTTATCAACTCAATATCTATATTGTAACCTGCTAATAATATTTTCATCATTAATCCTATTTATCTTTAATTTTATTTTTTATTCATCATGCTTACGGCATTGCTCGTGCCAATACGATTAGCTCCAGATCTAAGCATATTGACGGCATCTTCTCTCGTTCGTATCCCACCCGAGGCTTTAACCCCCATTTTTGTGCCTACTACTTGCCTCATTAAACTTACATCGCTTACAGTTGCACCGCCATTGGCAAAACCTGTTGATGTCTTTACAAAATCAGCACCTGCTTTTTTCGCCAACAAACAAGCTATTATTATCTCTTCTTTTTGCAATAAAGCCGTTTCTATGATCACTTTCAAGAGCAAATCTTTTTCTTTACACAACTGCTTTATCGCCCAAATCTCATCAACAATTCTACTATACTCTTGATCTTTGAGCAATCCAATATTGATCACCATATCCAGCTCTGATGCACCCTCTTTAATCGCTGTCTCTGCTTCAAAAAGCTTCACATCACATGTATGAGCACCCAAAGGAAAACCTATCACAGTACATATTTTAACTTCACTATTTATTTGTGTAGCAGAACTCACAAAAGATGGATTGATGCAGATTGACTTAAAGCCATATCTTTGCCCCTCATCACACAGTTTTACAATATCAGCATACTGTGCTTCTGGCTTTAGAAGAGTGTGGTCGATATATTCATTGAGCATAATATCATCATCCACATCAACAACTTGAGATAGACGATCTTTACGACACTCTTTACAATTCAAACAGATTTCATGACCTCCAAAACAAAAGCACAATGTCTGCTCATCTATTTCAAAAACGCTCATAGCAATATCTTTAATCTTTTGCACAAATCCTCCAATATTCCAAATTGACTATTTTTAATAATAACAATTATGTCAAGCAAAAACTATTCGTATTTACCATGCTTAGAAAAATAACTAATAACAAAGCATAAAATGATTCATAATAAATGTTTAATGCATAATGGTAAAAAGATTTGCAACACTCGGAACTTACGTTTTATTTATTATTCTTCAAGACTGTGAGCCTAAATAAGACTTGATGGGCTGTTCTTTTAAACGATCAATAGCAGGACATATACCATTTACCTACAATTATCCATAGTTGTACTTAATGAGAGTTTTATATACACCATTTTTATAAATTTTCTACATACCACTTTTCGATAAAATTATAGATAAGTTTTTCATTTTTTATGATGAAAAGTTATTCCAAAATCCCCAATCTCTTTTATTAAGAAAAATCAACAATAAATCTCCCTTTCATTCCCTTTTGATTCCTATAAGACCTCCTTTCATTCTCCAAGATAGCAAGGGGAATGTAAAGGGAGTCACAAGGATAACACACTGAAATAAAGATATTTATGAACATGACCAAATAAATAGAGAAAAGTGAGAAAAATAGGTATGAGATTATGATTATTTGGATTTTTTTGTCCGTATAAAAAGAATAAATTTGGCAACTTTTTGGCTATATGATTTTTCATCAACGCATATTTTTTTACTCCATATCGTGGTAATTTGTCTTAAGAATTATCACTTATCACACTAAAAAACAATAATTTGGCATGCTATTTGCTACATTATTTTGAATAAATAGTAAAAAAGGATAAAGGAGAAATTGATGAGCAAATATGGATTTACCATTAGAGAAACCAGGCATGTTGATGAAATCAATGCTGATGTAAGCATTTATAGCCACGATAAAAGCGGAGCACGTTTAATTCATATAGATGCAGACGACGACAATAAAGTCTTTGCAATTGGATTTAGAACACCACCCACAGACGATACTGGTGTTGCACATATTATGGAACATTCTGTACTATGTGGTTCCAAAAAATACCCAACAAAAGAACCATTTGTTGAATTATTAAAAGGATCATTAAATACTTTTTTAAATGCGATGACAGCCAGCGATTATACATTATATCCTGTTGCAAGCATGAATGATAAAGACTTCAAAAACTTGATGGAAGTATATCTTGATTCAGTTTTTTTCCCAAACGTTTATAAAGATGAAAAGATATTGCAGCAAGAAGGCTGTCACTACGAAATAAACCCTGAAAACAAAGAATTAGAGATTAGCGGTGTTGTTTATAATGAAATGAAAGGTGCATATTCTTCACCAATGAGAAATATGTTTCGTGCCTTGAGCGCTGGCTTATTTCCCGACACTCCCTATAGATTTGAATCGGGTGGCGATCCAGACGCTATTCCTGCACTAACACAGGCTGATTTTATAGAGTTTCATAAAAAACATTATCACCCATCAAATTCCTATATTTATTTATATGGCAAACTGAATCTTGACGATTATCTCAAGTTACTTGATGATGAAGCTTTAAGCAAGTTTAAAGTACAAGATATTAATACTGAGGTTCCTGCACAAACACTACATTCAGAGCCTACCCGCAAAGAGATAGAGTACCCTATATCTTCAGACGAAAATGATCAAAATAAGCATTGGTACGGTATTCAATACCTCATTGATACAAAAAACAATCCAGAAATAAACTTTGCTTTTGAAGTGATTTCTCATTTATTATTGGATACTCCTGCAGCACCACTAAAGAATGCATTAATTAAAGCTGGAATCGGCAAAGATGTAATGGGACACTTTGATAGCTGCTCAAAACAACCTGTTTTTACTATATTTGTTAAAGATGCAGCAGAGAATAAATGTGCTGAATTTGAGTCTATCATTGAAAACACTTTAACCGAACTGTGTGCCAAAGGCATCGATAAGTCACTAATCGAGGCATCAATCAATATTAAAGAGTTCTTGTTGAGAGAAGCTGATTTCTCAGGCTTTCCAAAAGGATTATTCTATATCTTTAACTCTATGTGTAATTGGACTCATGATTTTGATCCAGTTGAGCCTTTAGAGTATGAAAATAGACTATCTGAAGTAAAACAAGCCCTAACAACCAATTACCTTGAAACACTCATCCAACACTATATTTTAAAAAATAACCATCGTTGTATTGTTACTATGAGACCTAAAAAAGGGCTGACAGAACTGAATAACGAGAATTTGAGAAGAGATTTACAAAAGATAAAAAATAGCTTATCTGACCAAGATCTTGAAAAAATTAATTATGATTCCATGAAATTAAAAGAAAAGCAACAAAAGCCTGATTCTCCTAAAGATTTAGAAACAATCCCCTTATTGTCTCTAAAAGATATCGATAAAAAAGAAAAAACATATGAAACAATAGTGGAACAATATGGTGCATCGAACTATTTACATCACCCAATGTTTACCAATGGTATTACTTATATCCATTATTATTTTGAGACCAAGACAATAAACCAAGAAGATATTCAATACATTTCTTTGCTTAGCGCACTTTTAGGTTCTATTTCTACTAAAAAAAGAAATTATGCTGACTTGTCAAACATCATCAATATCCATACTGGCGGCATTGGTTTTAGCACTGCTATATATGGCGATAAAGATAATATGAATGTTTATGAGTCAAAGTTCTGTATATCAGCAAAAGCGCTTTCAAGTAAACTGGATAAGCTTGTCGAAATAATAGAAGAAATCGTTTTAGATACCGACTTTGATGACTACGAAAGAATACTTGAGATTATTAACCAAGAAAAATCAAGCAAAGAATTGGGCTTGATAAATGGTGGATCTCTTTATGCAAGCAGACGCTTGCTTGCATATTTCTCACAAGTTGGTGCTTATGCTGAAAACATAAGCGGCGTAGAACATTATTTCTTCCTAAAAAGAATTGCAAAAGACTTTGACAAAAATAAAGAAAATATCTCAAATAAACTGAAAAGCATAGCGCAGAAAATCTTTAATGCAAATAACTTATATATTTCTTTCACCGCCCCTAATGAAGATTTCAAAGCTTTTAAAGAAATGAATAATAAGTTTATACAAAAAATCAATCAAGAAAAGCTCGCACAAAACGATTATCAGTTCGAACTTATTAAAGAAAATGAAGCCTTCTTGACTCCTGGCAAGGTCCAATATGTTTGCAAAGGATACAATTTCAAAGCACTTAATCATGAGTATAATGGCTCTATGAGAGTAATGCGAACCATTGCAAGATTAGACTATCTCTGGAACAATATCAGAGTATTAGGTGGCGCTTATGGTGCATTGTTTGAAATTAGTTATGCTGGTACATTAGTTGCCAATTCTTATCGCGATCCTAATCTGAAAGAGAGTTTAAACACATACAATATGCTTCCAAACTTCTTGAGAAATCTTGATATTAATGAGAGAGAACTGACTAAGTATATCATCGGAACAATTAGAGATTTTGACCAACCTGAAACTCCGTCTGTAAAGGGTGCGAATGCTGACAGATGCTACTTCTCAAACATTAATAATGAGTATATGCAAACAAACCGCAATGAAATATTAGCAACTCAACTTGAAGATATTCGTAAACTTGCTGATGTTGTCGAAGGTGTAATGGATCAAAACCGCTATTGCGTTTTTGGCAGTGAAGGCAAAATAAAAGAGAACCTCGATCTATTCCAAACAGTTATATCTGTTTTTGATTGATCTTATTAATAAAAAAAAGGAGCAGTGAAAACTGCTCCTTTTTCATTTATACAGAGAGTATAGTTTTAATTTATTATTCTGCTTTATTCTCTTATTAGTTAATTTGGGTACTATGCAATAGCCTTTGCCGATGAAAACTTTTTAAACTTATTCTTCCAAAGATGTATTTATAAAATTTGATGCCTTTTTAAAAGATAAAGATTGAAAGAAAAAAAAGTTGATTATGAAACTCTTTTATTTGATATTTTTTAACAATACTCAGAGTTCTTTGTCTCGATTTTTCTTAACTTTTTTGACAGTTTATTTTCTATTTCAAAGCTCTCTTTTTCTTTATTTACGGCATTTATAGCGTGTTTTTACTGAGTTATGCACATCTTATACACATAGCACAATGAATAGTCATATATCTATATTTAGCATATAATTGCAAGTTGTATTTTCATCATAAAATCGCCACCTTTTAAAACCAATGTGTATAACCCTGTGGATAGCTTTTTATCTCCTTTTATAAGTTCATTTAAAGATAATGAATGCTCTCCTTGTGAAAGGTTCATCAAAGTTTTTGTGCCTACCAAATCACCAGATATTGTATATAGTTTAATCTCCATTTTTGAAGTATTATGATCGCTTAACCAATGAACCTTTGCTGTATTTAAATCGTAAACAGGATTAGGACTGATATAAGCTATGCGTTTCTGCTCTGTTTTCTTATTATAATTTGCATTACTAAAGGCAGATTTATTGCCTGCTTCGTCAATTGCGCAAATAGCTATTTTGCCATTTTGCACCTCATGATCAAAAGTATAAGTAAAACTTGTATTCACAATTATATCAGTCAAAACACGCTGTCCATCGGCATAAACCTCAACCTGGTATTGCAGTGGACATGGATCTATTGGTGCCTCCCATTGTAAATACAAGCTATTTAGAGCTTGACTTACATCTAATACTTGAATGGGGTGGGGTGGTCTTGTATCTTCTCCAAAAGTATAGTTCAGAAATCTACTGAACTGTGTTTGATTAATGCCTAAATTATGATATAAAAAGGTATAAATCTCATAAAAAGCATCTTCATAAATAGGGTACCAGACACTTGCATAACCATTTACGATCAAGTTGCTTGAACCCGACTTGATGAACAACATATCGAGTAAGTTGAGCATATTATCAGAGGTATTCCACAGATCGCTACCATATTGACTACTCTCTTTTAAAAGCTCAAAAAACTGCTTAATCTCGACGTCTGCTTGCATATCATTAAACGGCAAGCAGTTATTACGTGCGTCTGAAAACACAGGCAAAGATGCTTCAGAGGCAAAAGTATTAGAGAAATAATTAAGCTGGTCCAATACAGGTTCTAATACACTTATTTGCGCCAAAAACAATGCTAAAGAGTAATAATAATCACCATGTGGGTTATGACTACCCCCAAACTCATACGACTCGATATAGTGGGTTATAATGCTATTGTACTTATCTATTTTTTCAGTATAATTATTCCATTCATTTAGTATCTCAACCCATGGCAAGCCAAAGGCTGGCATCTCTGTGATTGATGCCATATAGTAATTGCAAGACTCTTTAATTTCGACCATTGTTTCCATATTACCCATCAAACAAGCATCAAAAAACAAGAGATCAAACTTGCGCTTCAAGCCATGAAAAGCTTTCTTTAATTCGCCATTTGACACACTAATTGCTGAGCTATAATCGTTGTCTGGGCATACGTGCTTTGTCTCACCCCTAAACCAGCCTGTGCCATGAGACCAGACAATCATGACTTCATTCTTGCCAGAATAATGCGATTGCCCCCATTTCATAAACTGGTTTAAAACACGATAGTCACCACTATTAACATCTCCATAATACTTAATTCGTGGCGAGACAACCCGTGAAGATGTGTCTTTTACTATTCGCAAAACCTCTGCTCCTTCTTTGTCAGAACCAGTTAAGTGATCGATAAAGACGATTATCTCCATATTATCTTGAATGCCAGCTTCAAGCTTGTTTATATCGTCGATTGCATATTGATATAGCCCATTATCTGCTGCCATATAGACGAAAAACAGCCACTCTTTTGCTTGAATAATGCTAAATAGTGTGATACCAAGTAGCAGTAGAAATAGCTTTTTCATGTTAATCTATAATACTAATTGCGTGCTCAGGGATTGTGCAATACAGTGTCTGGTTTGAATAGTTTTCAAGATTAATAATACGAAAAGTTTTGCTTGAAATATGCAGGTTTTGCACTTGCAATGTAAAGCTTATCGTTGAACCAAAGATTTTATAATCCAGAATTGTCGATTCAAAGGAGTTTACCCCTTCATTTTTAAAAGATAAGAATACACTTTCAGCTCTAAAACAGATCTTCACTCTTTGGTTTAATTCAAGCTTTTGTGTTGAATGGATCGAGAGTTCTATTCCTTTGACATCGAGTTTGTAAAAGAACATATTACTCTCATGATTTTTAGCCTTTACCGTCGCATCAAACTGGTTGTGAACACCTAAAAAGTCAGCTGTGAGCTGATTTTGTGGCTGTTGCCAAATATTGTCTCCTGTATCATAGCGAATCAATCGTCCTGCATGCATAATACCTATATAATCTGCCAAATAGAATGCCTCTTTTTGGTCATGAGTCACATAAATTGTTGTTATATTCATCTGTTTAACTACATTTTTTATGGTAGCACGCAAACGATCTCGAAGGCTTTCATCTAAAGCACTCATGGGCTCGTCAAATAATATAATATCTGGTTCAGCAGCTATGGTTCTTGCCAATGCTATCCTCTGTTTTTCTCCACCAGATAGCTCATAGACTCTTCTTTTTGAGTAATTTGGAAGCTCAATTAGTTCAAGCAGGTCCTGAACTTTTTTATCTATGTTTTTAGCTTTCTTAATTCTAAGCCCAAAGGCGATATTCTCAAATACATTCAGGTGAGGAAAGAGAGCAAAATCTTGGAAGACCATACCTATCTTACGCTTGTGGATAGGCAAATCATTAATACAAACTCCATTTAATAATACTTTACCTTGAGCGATAGGTACAATGCCGCAGATGGCTTGAATTAGCGATGTTTTTCCTGAGCCACTATGCCCAAGTAAGACGAGAAACTTGCCCTTATCAAGCTGGATATTTATGTCTTCAATCTTAAAATCACTAAACTCAATTGCTATATTTTGTAATTCAAGATACGCCATTATTTTATGATCATTTGCTTTTTAATGATTTGTTCTTTGTCAGATTGGGCTTTAATAAAATAAATACCTGAAGGTAATGCCTGTTGATCTTTATCTCGTTTATCCCATTGCAATAGATAATCGCGGTTCTTTTCTACTTGAATTATTTCTCTTTTCACCAACTGCCCTTTAATATTATAAACGGAAAGTCTGATCGGGGAATTATCTTGATTAGAGATCTTGAAAGAGATGTCTTGATTCAGTCGTGCAGGGTTTGGATAAATATCAACGATGAGCTTTGCTAAAGGCTTGACAATATCATCTTTATCTACAGACCAATCATCCAAAATCAAGCTAATCAACTCATGCACAGCCTCTTCTTGCATATAATAAAAAGGCAAACCAGACACAATAATATTCTCTCCAGAAACAATCACTGGTGAGTTTTGCCAAGCTGAATTATTAGCAAATTGTGCTCTATACATGATGCTTGTGGCATTTGGGAATACGCATATCGAAGGCATATTACCGTTCCAATTTGCATTTAACTTATCTATATCTGTATTTAACTCAGGCAAGGTCTGAGAAATAGCACCATTAAAGGAAATTGCATTGACTAAAGTATTACCATGCCCATTTATTCTCGCCAAAAGATAAGGATTATTTATGCTATTTGCTGTACGCCAGCCAGAAAGAATTAGCTTTCCGCCAGAAAGAATATAAGATGCAAAAGCCTTTTGAGTAGTCTCATCAATTAGCGATGTTACTGTGTCGTCATCATGCCAAATAATCATCGAATAATTCCTCATTACTTCGATACTTGGCAAGCCTTGTGCAGCAACATCCCATGAAGTAAAATCGCTATCGATAATTCTATCATAAAAGCTATCTACTTCGAGATCGGTGGGACTTAAAATATTGCCATTGCCATCGCTCGTTTCATCAACCACTAAAAGCCCTTGATCAAGCGGGAAATCGAGTGGGAAAGCGCTCATAGCATTTGAATACTCAGTCTCAAACTCACCTAAGCAGGCTGTTATCTTATAGAAGTATTCTTGACCATTTGAAACAGAATTATCTACATATATTAAGCCTTCAACAGGCTCATTATTAACCTTTTCATAGTCATTATTTGCATTTGTAGAACGATATACATTATAGGTATTTATACCTGTCCACTCTTCCAAGCCACTCCAATTAATAATTACTGAACTTTCACTTGCAAAAGTGTCATTGAGGACAACAAAATGCTCTGTATTCCCCCGCGTAAGCATCCAATTCTTTGGGTCAAATGCATAAGATGATATTACAGAATTTAGATTGATATTAGAAATTGCCCCCTCAGGTGTAATATCTACAAGGACAGAATCTATGCCTGCAGAAGAAGCAATTCTCATTGGAGCCTTCATATAGAAATGATTATTAGCTTCATTAGAGACAGTTCTTGCCACAGTTTTTAAGGCACTATTATCTGATTTTTTTAATACAATATAGTCTATAGTTGGAATGCCCTTTTTAAAAATCCATTGATCAAAGAATTGATCTAAATTCTGACCAGATATTTCTTCTGCAATAGCTTTAAACTCAGATGTTACCACATTTTGATTGTGATATGTTTGGAAATAAGTTTGCAGGATATCAAAGAAAACTTCATTTCCTACCCATGCACGTAGCATATGTAAAATAGAAGCGCCTTTTTCATAAACCATTGGGTAAAAGTACTCTGAATAAATTGGGTCGTATATTACCCTATCGCCATTCGAATTGGCAAAGTTTAAATAATAATTATGGTAAGAACTCTGCACATAGCTGCAAAATGCCTCATAACCGAATACTGCCTCTGTGTAAACTGCTTCGGAATAAGTGGCAAAGCTTTCAGATAGCCATACATCTTTCCAAGTGAGAGGTGTTAGGCAATTACCAAACCACTGATGAGACAGCTCATGAGCTACGACATAATCATTAGCCAGTGTGCCTCCCATGATAGAAGCGCCAAGCGTGGTCATCGTTTGATGCTCCATTGCGCCAAATGTGTTAATGTTTGCGACAGCATTACCATATTTTTCAAAGGGATATGGACCATAAGCATCAGAAAAAGCTTGCATCATCTGTGGTAGTTTTGCAAACATCGTCTGCCCCACTGCCACTTGATTTGCCAACACAAAATTATGCAATGGTATATCTTGGAAAGTGCCTGTGATTTCTTCATATGGTGCGCAAGCAATGCTCACTAAATAAGTTGCCATTGGATTTGAGCCAAGCCAATGATGCGTAGAGGTGTTATCACTATGATTGTCTATTGATTGACGAATACCATTTGCTGCCACCTTCCAATCAGAACGTACTCTCACATGTAGATCTACTTTAGCTTTATCCCATGGATGATCGTATGAGGGCCACCAATATCTACCAGCATTTGGGTCAGAAACAGTAAAAATCTGATTAGCTCTAAAAGTCATGCCATTATTATACCCATCATTTGATAAGATTGGATTGCCATGATAAACCACTCTCGTAGTAAAGGAACTGCCACTTGCAACATCAAGGCTAATATTAATTAAGCCATTATTATGTGTGAAATTTGCTAAACTACCATTTACATAAACAGAATCAACTATCAGCCCTTCAAGCTCATAGCTAATATTAGACAAATTCTCTTCCGCAGTTACCTGTGCATTAACAGCACCATTAACGCTTTGTGCAATATCGTCAATTTTGAGCCATATATCATAAGCGATAATATCAAAGCCATGCAAAGAATCAGCTCGTGCATAATTAATAGGGCTACTATTGGGGTTGACTTTCATAAATTTTGGATGTGCGATTAGCATTGTCATAATGCTTAATGAAATTATTATTAAAATAGCTTTCTTCATAACTCTCTATACCTCATCTTTTCCATATTTTAAAGATACATTCATCTTTTTTGCCACATTGATATTGTTAATTACCACAAACAAATAGATAGCATTAGCTAAAACAAGCGTATATACAGTATCTCTCTTAGATAAAACGTATGCATAAAAGATCAATGGCAAAAGTAAAATAATAATTGATTTAATAATTATTATTCCTTTAAAGACCCCATACTTCTTTATTAGCCACCTTGCGATGGGGTTTCGCTCATTCCTATGGCTGCCAGCCTCGACAATTCTCCGTGTAGTAAAGGCATCAAAGTAATTCAACACTAATAAAAGTATTAGTAATATTATAAATATAAACAGCATTCAATCTCCTAAATAAGACAATATCTGCAAAATGCTTTTATGTCAATAAAAAAGTAGCTTTTTAGTATTTAGATTAATCAGTGGATGTATAATCTTCAATAGGGTGTCGGTTAATGCATAATTCAGGTTTATAAACTTGAAGAATGCTGTAAGCTTAGAACAGAGAGATGAAATGTAATTGATCAGAGCAAACTAAGTAAAGTTGTTGGTATAAAAAAAATCATATCTAAACCCGTTTGTAGTAGGCATCTGCTGAATTAGGTGAAAATAGTTTTCGAAAAACCCCATTTTGTAAGCCCTATATATATAGAGGGTATTATTTTTGATTTTGCTGTGTTCTATATAAGCTATTTTGGTCGCTATGCAAAAGCCTCTTTACATGTTGTTTCAACTTTCTATGCAACTCCCACATTAATCAAGGGAACATAGCGTTGTTAAATGTGTAATTTAGAAAATTTTAACAAAAAAAAAGCCGATATTAATCGGACATATTTTATTATTAGCATTAAATAGATGGCTGGGATGCAGGGATTCGAACCCCGACAAACGGATCCAGAGACCGGTGTCCTACCATTAGACGACATCCCAATTAATGGCTGGGTAGGCAGGATTCGAACCTACGGATGACGGAACCAAAACCCGTTGCCTTACCACTTGGCGACTACCCAGCAAAGTTTTATCATTCATGGCGGAGAGGGAGGGATTCGAACCCTCGGTAGGGGATTAGCCTACACACGCTTAGCAGGCGTGCGCCTTCAGCCGGCTCGGCCACCTCTCCAACTATGTTTGTTGGACACTTTAAAATGGCGGAGGAAGAGGGATTCGAACCCCCATGGGCATAACCCGGCGGTTTTCAAGACCGCTGCCTTACCAATTAGGACTATTCCTCCATGCCTTCACATCTATTAATCAATTATGTTCAAATTATGAAACGCCCCTTTTCTTGTCAATACTTTTTTGTATATTTATTATTATTTCTTTTTGCTATCAAGCAAAACAGCTATCTTTTAATAAGTTACACATACATTCTTTATTGTAAATACCTATCATGAAGTAAATCATATTTGAGGCTATCGTATAAAATATCGTGTTTCTATTGATAATATTGCTAATAATAAATCTAAATTGAAATGTTATACTTTTGTAACCAACGCCCAAAACTAATAAAAGAAAACAAATCATGATTATATTTTAAGCTACCTGATATCACCTTTTCAAAGTATTTTATTATTTTTGGATCAATAAAGGCGCTGGCAAGCAATACGGTGTTTTTTATCTCATTTAAAAAGAACTCAGGGTTTTGTTTAACCCATATCTCCTCAGGTGTAATAAAACCTTTCTTATCATGGCGATCAGTGATTAAGTCAGGCAATTTACCTCTCATTGCCTCACGTAATACATATTTAGTTTTACCTTGATTGATTTTGTAATTATCTGGTAAAGCTAATGCATATTCCACAAGCCGATGATCAAGAAATGGTAAACGTGATTCTAAGGAATGCGCTGTAGTATTTCTATCGACGCCATGCGTTAATACAGGCAGTTTTGTAAAGGTTATTTGATCGATCAATTCTGTTCGTAAACTCGTATTAATCTTCTTCCAATCAGGATAGAGGGTTATATCTCTCTTATCCTTAATCCATTGTGAACCAAGCATAGTTTTGTTGACAAAAAAGCTATAAAGTTGTTTATTAGATAAGCTTGTAAGAATTAACCTTATTATATCAATGGCACTGTAACCATGAATTGATTTTGCTCCCATGATGCCATTAAAAAGGGGTGATATCTTAAATGAAAGCAAACTATTTAAAAAAAGATTACCAAATGACTGTAAATAGCCGCCCAATATTTCATCTGCCCCTTGACCATCAAGAATGAAACTTATTTGCTTTTCTTTAGCAGACTTGGCAATTAACCATTGAGCGACAGTACCTGCAGATGCAAAAGGCTCCTCTTGATGCCAAATAATATTATCAAAATCTCTTACCAAATCTTCAAATCCAGCATAAATAAAATGAGGAGTGTAATTGCCAGATTCTATAACTGATTTTATAAAATCACTTTCATCGTATTTCTTATGAGTGGAGACAGATGATATTGTTTCTAAAGGAATTGCGTGCTTGTTTTCTTCAAATATTTCTTCCACAATCACAGCAATACTGGAGCTATCAATTCCGCCTGATAGTGATGCACAGAGCTTTTCATTAGTATCGATGCAATACTTGATTGAGCTATTTAATAAAGAATAGAGTTCTTCTTTGGAAGATTCAAAGTCAACATTGTGGGTCTTTTTAGGAGTTAAATGATACCATAAGTCCACAAAATAAGTTTGCCTTTTTATATCATAAAGCAAATAAGACCCGCCAACCAAACTCTTTACATTAGCAAAAAACGTGTGATCATTTGTGTGGCTTTTACCCCAAGATAAAAACTCATATGCTTCTTGTCTATCAAGCTTAGCCTGCCAATTGGGCAAAACTGTTAATTGCTTAATCTCAGAACAGAAGGCAAAGTAATTAGCACTGTCTGAATAATAAAGAGGCTTAATGCCAAACCTATCTCGAGAGCAAAGTATAATACTCTCTTTTTTATCAAGAATAGCAAAAGCCCAAGCACCAATAAAATGGTCCAAACACCCTTTGCCCCAATGATCATAAGCTGCTAAAATCAATTCTGTATCTGAGTTGGTATTAAAGGCATAGCCTTCAGTTAAAAGTGTGCTTTTTAGCTCTTGATAATTATAAATATTACCATCAAAAACAATAGTATATCTATCCAAGTAGTTCATTGGTTGAGAAGCTTTGAGATCACTGTCTGAATACGCTTTTCCCCTATAGCCAAGCCCTGTTTTTTGATAGACATAGAAGTCTTGTTTATCTGGTCCTCGATGAGCAATTATCTCGGTCATTCTTTGCAGGCTTGCTCTAATATCAAGGTCTTTTTTGAGTATTAAACCAGAAATGCCGCCCATGTTTTATTCTTTATGATTAAATTGCAGATTATAGAAGTGCTGATAATGGGCATTCTCTTTTAGTAATTCTTCATGCGTGCCGATACCAACGATATTTCCTTGCTCAAGTACGATAATCTTATCAGCGCTGAGAATTGTGGACAAGCGATGAGCGATTAGAATAACAGTTCTCTCGCCTGCTGCCTGGTCAATTGCACTTTGCACTTTCTTTTCAGAGCTCGTATCCAGAGAACTTGTAGCCTCATCAAATATCAGTATTTCAGGATTGTCTACGATTGCGCGGGCAATACATATTCTTTGTCTTTGTCCGCCAGAAAAGTTGTATCCATGTGGCATTATCATTGTCTCGTATTTATCAGGCAAAGTCTCAATAAATTCATCTGCATAAGCAAATTTACAAGCTTTGATGACTTGCTCTCTATCGATTTCATCGAATGCACCATATTTAACATTGTTTTCTATCGTCTCACTGAATAAAATTGATTCTTGAGTAACAATGCCAAACATGCTTCTCAAATGACGAATATTGAGCTTTTTGAGGTCCACACCATCTATAAAAATAGCCCCTGCTGTTGGATCATACATACGGTTTATCAGGTTTGCAATAGTAGTTTTTCCGCTACCGCTTGCGCCAACGAAAGCCACTTTTTCGCCCTTTTTAATATCAAAACTAACGTTCTTTAATACTTCTTGATTTTCTAAATAAGCAAAAGAAACATTCTTAAACTCTATCCTATCAAGAAAATTTGTCTTTACAATGGCATGTTTATCTTCAACAATCTCAGAAGAGAGATTCATTATCTCGCCCACTCTATCAACAGAAACCATTGCTCGCTTTATATCTGTAAATGAGGCTGTGACTGCCTTTAATGGATGTAGCATAGAAAATACTGCGAATAGAAATGCAGTAAAATCACCAAAGGTAAATGTGCTTGTATTTGACAGAATGCTTTGGGCACCCAAAATAATCAAGGCAATACCTGTAATTGCAGTGCTCATTTCACTTAATGGTGGACCAAATGAACCATAGATTTGAGCTTTACGCCAGAACTTGAAGTACTTGAAGTTGATATTTACAAGCTTCTTATATTCAAAGTCTTCTCTGCAAAAAGCCTTTACAATACGCATACTATTCAACACTTCTTCAATATTAGAAAACATGTTAGAAAGCTCGCTTTGCAGCCTTTTTGCATACTTCTTAATCTTTTTTGAGATATAACCTACACCTAAACTGAAACCTGGCAGAAAAACAATGCTCAATAAGAATAGTTTTGGATTCAATCTTATAGCAATAAATGCAAAAACTAAGATTGAAAACAACTCTTTCAGCACTTTTAATGCATTGTCAATAAAGTAATTATTGACAATGTCGATATCATTGACCATTCTAACAATGGAGTCACCAACTCTATTTTGATTAAAAAAAGAGTATGACTGATTTAGATACTTCTTATAACAGTAATTACGCACAGCATTAATTGTCTTGCCTCTCAGGTTCACGAAGTAAAAGCGATTGATCACGTAAAATATATTTTTTAAAAAGAAAATAACAAATAAGGCAACGCAAACGACCCACAGAAGCATCATAGGGTCTGCATGGTCCATAATACTACGCAATTCCTTCCAGTATGCCTCAAAATAGCTTGGCGAAAAAGAGAAAGGTGAGCTTTGCCATAAATACTGAAACTGTTCTTTTATAACTTGAATAAACTCTCGATAAGTGTGATATTGAATTATACTTGGGTCTTTTACTACGAATATTTGATCAAAAACAGGTATGACCAAAGTTATACTTACTCCACTAAAAGCAGAGAAAAGTATCAAAGATATCACCCCCATAATCAAATCAGTAGGGTACTTAAGGGCAAATTTGTATATTTTTAAGATGTTTTTCAAAGAAAACCTTTATTATTAAAGTATTAAAGAAAAAAGGTCACAGATATCTGTGACCTCAATAATTATTCATCAACCCCATCTGAGTCAGTAGCGTCATCCATATCAGTATCAAAGTCATCTTCAATATCATCATTATCTCTAATGTAAGTATTTATTATAGATTTTACCTTAGCTAAAGATGGGTAAAAATCTTCAATATATTCTCTGATTAATGACTCAAGCTCTAATTCTTTATCGTAAGCTTCTTGACTAATTCCAAGGCTAATTGAAATCTGGTTCAATGTCATTGAGATTGATACTTTTGGTTTTTCACCAATAACATTTTCTAAGTAATCTGGCAAAGACTTACTTAGTTTTGTGACTGAGCTTATTCTTTTATAACCCTTATATCCGACATAAGATGCACCTGAGATAGCTGCAATTGTAAATAAACTTTTCCAAAACTTCTTCATTTCATCCTCCGTATTATTTATCTATATAGGGACTTAATTTTACCCCATGAATTTGATTTTGTACCTGTAACTTGATACACTAAATCATTTAAATCTCTTGGATTTAGAGAAAAACGATTATTAGAAAAAGATACGATACCTGTTACACTGATTAGTGTATTATTAAAATCTTTATTCTTTAATTTATTAAAATAGCCAAAGCCATCACTTAAATATGCTGTGTCTGTATTTGAACTAACACTGTATTGAAAATCATTTCTTCTTGATTTAGAGATATTGACGTTTACTATTTTGACTAAAACTGATTCATATGCTTCACTTTTATTTAGCTCATACAAAGTGACTGGATAAGCAAGTGGTAAATTTTCATCTGTACTCAAAACCTTTACTTCTGATGGGCGAATGCATGTCATTCCATGCAATTCAAGCACTTTGCCATCGACTTGAACTTTATTGCCAATTTCAACTCGTGCATTGCTACTCATCACGCTAATGGCACTCCATGGTCCACCTTGAGGTTCTGATATTACAAAAAACTTACCTAAAAAGTCCTTTGCAATCACGACACCCTCTACGCTAACTTGTTGATTTAGATAAGAAGAGGGATATGTGCCATCAAAACCTGCGTCCATAGTAAATTGTATGTCTTTAATTGCTACAGAAAAAAGCAAGCAAGGCAATATTAAACTTATCAAAATCATTAGATGTTTCATAATCATCCTCCTAATTAGATATTATTATAAAATTAGGTTAAACTGTCAAGCTTTATTTTTATTATTTATTCTTTTTTATTAAAAAGATATAAAATGCTATAAATTTGCGGGAATTGAAGAGCGGGGTTGATGATCTATATTACGATGCAAAATAAAATCTTTATAGTCTTGATGAGTATCAATCAAGTCATCATGTTTGCCTTGAGCAATTATCTTTCCTGAGTCAAGCAACAAAACCTTATCAACATAGCGCAAAGAAGAAAGGCGATGTGATACTATTAAAGCGGTAATATCTTCAAATAAGCAAGAGATCTGCCCCCAGAGTAGTTCCTCTTTTTGTGCGTCCAAACTTGCTGTGATATCATCTAAGATAAGTATTTCAGGCTTTTTCATCAATGCACGTGCTATAGCGATTCTTTGCTTTTGACCTCCTGATAATGACAGACCTTTTTGCCCGACTCTACTTAAATCTTTAAGTAAAAATTGATCTATTTCATCTTTCATTTGTACTGCATCAATTATCTTTGTATAAAGATCCATATCTGGATTTTCAATCCCAAAAAGAATATTCTCTCTTATCGTACCTGAAAACAAAGATGGCTCTTGTGGCACATAACCAATTTTATCTCGTAAGTCATTGATACAAAGTTCATCAAGGTTTTGATTATTAATAAATACATTACCAGAATTAGCTTTATACAAGCCTGTTAAAAGCCCCAAAACTGTTGATTTACCTGCACCTGCTGGACCCACAATTAAGAGTTTTTGCCCTTTGTGAATTGTAAAATTAATGCCCTGTAAAGCGGGGTAAACTCTACTCTCATAGTTAAAAGTAATGTCTTCAAAACGAATTTGATTTATTGCAGAGTTAATTGGCGAAAGCTGCGCTCTTTGATCGCTTTTGCTTGATTGATAATCCTTGATTTCTTCCAATCTATCGATACAAACAAATGCCTGCTTGCCAGAGATGAAAAGCTGTGGTAAATCCAGTATTGGAAAAATCATCATAGACAAATATGTATAAAAGGCATAAAAAGTACCAATCGTGATCTCTCCTTTGACTACCAAGAAGCCTCCATATAAGATTACACCAATCATTGCAAAATAGTCGATATACTCATAAACAAGATTAAGGAGAGTGTTTATCTTCACTACTTTCATCTCTGTTTTGAACCTATTTTCTAATGAATTGCTAAAAAAGCGATTATATTTTTCTTCACACACAAAAGACTTGATAATTCTTATACCTGAAAATGTCATTTCAAGCTGATTATTGATCTCAGAAATAGCTTCTTGGTTCTTCTTAAAGTTTTTATGCAGCCTTTCTGATGTTATATAAAAGGCAACCACCATTAATGGCAGAGGAATTACAGCTACAGCAGTCAATTTCCAATTCATAAAAAACATCATTGCAAGGCAGAAAGAGATTTTAATAAAAGAGTCAAATGCTCGGAAAATACCACTACAAATAAACCAGCCTATACGTGGAAAGTCTTGAATATCACTTGTAAGACGTGTAACTAAGTCACCTGTTCTAAAATGCATAAAAAAGTTGAAATCTTTTTCCAGCATATGTTTAAAATAGCGATTTCTCAATACATATTCAAAAAGCGAGTTCATCATTGCACGAACAGCTGGGTAAAAAGAGCTTATTAATTTTACACCACCAATTGCAGCAATAATCCAGCAGATCTGATATATTTTTCCCATTGCCTCATTGTACGGTGTATTATCAGCGGTTACTTTTTGCAAAACATCTAGCAAATACTTAAAAACAAAAGGGTAAGCGACTGCAACAGATGTTGATAAAAGCGTCATAAAGAGCAATAATAATATATGTAGTTTATGGTCTGCCCACATATCCATAATCCATTTTACATGATTATTTTTCATCTTATGCCTCTTTTTTCAAAAACTGTAGTTCCACTAATCTTTTGTAATCAGGGCAATGAGCAATCAAGCCTTCATGCGTACCCTGAGCTATAATACAGCCATTATCAAACATCATAATATTATCACAATTGAGAACTGATGATAAACGATGAGCCACAATTACAGCAGTCTTATTTTGTAATAGTTTATCCATATTATATTGAATCTGAGCCTCTGTCTTGGCATCAATAGATGCTGTTGCTTCGTCCATAATGATTATCTCTGGCCTAAAAGACAATGCACGTGCAAAGCTTAATAGCTGTTTTTCACCCATTGATAGATTGAGCCCTCGTTCTTTTATTTCAAAATTCAAGTCATTATCCAAGCGTGCCAGCAGATCGCCTGCATGTACAAAGTTCATTGCCTCAAGCACCTTTTCTTCATCTATTTCATCATTATAAATGCGCACATTATCCAGTAAAGAGCCTGGAAATAAAACAATATCCTGCAAGACTAAACCTGTCATTTTACGCCATTCTTTGAGATTCAGCGAATAAATATCAATCCCATCGACTAAGATTTGCCCTTTATTAATCTTATAAAAAAGACAAAGTAAACTTATCGTTGTTGTCTTGCCGCTACCAGAGGGTCCAACCAGAGCAACTTTTTCACCCTTTTTTATCTTAAAAGACACTCCTTTCAGCACCCACTCATCTTCTTTGTACTTAAACCACACATCTTTAAACTCGATCTCATGATTAAATTCTATATTAGTTATCTCTTGAGCAGAGTCCTCTATTGGCAGATCGAGCAATTGAAACATTCTTTTTAAAGATACAAATGCTCTTTGAATCTGATTAATATTCTCTGTAATCTGCATTATGGGCCAAAACAGGCGTACTGAATACTGTATAAATATCAAAAGCGTACCAATCGTTGCTACATGATTTAACACTTTAGGCACAGTCAGTAAAATAATAGTAATAATAAAAACTGTTTGAATAACAAAATCAAAGAAGCCCCAAAGCCCATATTCAATAAAAGATGATTTAGTATCAATTATCTGCTTTTCTTTGCTATCCTTATTTATCAGCGAAGCGACTCTCTCTTGCTGGTTAAATAATTGGACAATACTCATTCCCTGAATATATTCTGTCAAACTCCCTGTCACTTGTGCATTTAAAACGCGAGAACGACGATAATAGCGTGATAGATATCTGATGATAAAAACCGCACTCACTACAACAAATATGATAGGTATTAAAAGAGCTGTGCTTATCTTCCAATCTTTCAAATACATGACAATAACCATTCCGATAAAGAAAAGAATATTACCAAAAATCATTACTGAGAAGTTTGAAAAAAGCTCTTTAACTCTTTCGCCATCACTTTCGATACGAGAAATAAGCTCCCCAACAGGTGTTTTGTCAAACCAGCTAACAGATACTGCCATTAAGTGTTGAAAAACCTCATATTTTATCTTTGTAATCACTCTAATTCCTGCTTTTGCCAATATCATTATTTGAAGATATGACAAAAGACCACTTAGTATTACAACTATTGTAAACAGACCTCCCCAATTAAACATATCATATATATCTTTATTGGGAACTGAAACATCTATAATATGTGCCAAAATTAATGGATCAACTAAATGCCCTGCGCTTGTTAAAAGCATTGCAATAAAGGCAATTATAAACTTCCATTTTTGTTCAATAACAAATGGCTTTATCTTTTTTAGAGACTCGTTTTTAAATATTTTAAGCATTATATTACCCCAAAAACTTGTACTATTCCTAACCCAAACCCAATAAATTCTGCTATGTCATTGCTGTCAAGTACTACTTTTCTTATTTTCAACATTCAATAAACTGCTATAATACTTGGCACGGGATACCCTACAATAAGCATCTTCTGCTAAAAAAGCAATATTAAATCTGTGCAATATTATTAGAGGGTATTGCATAGTAACCAAAATAGCTTTTAAAAGAATAAAGCAGAATCATAAATTAAATCAACCCCCTCTATATATATTGGCAGGACAAAATAGGGTTTTTTGAAAACTATTTTTATCTAAGTCGGCAGATGCCTACTACGAGCGGGTTTAGAGGTGATTTTTTTTGCAAGCAACTCTCCTTAGTGGGCTCAGATCGATTACATTTCATATCTCAGCTCTCAATTTTCAGCTTGCTTCGAGTCTGAAAACCAAGTTTGTGTATTAATCAACAGCTCAATAATTTCTCATTCTTTTTTAATAAGTTATTTTGATCACTATGCAACAGCCTCATAATTACTATTTTACGTTTCACTTAAATCAAAACAAAACATTTTCATTGACAAAAAACAACATTTTTAACATTATGATATTGGAGGAAAACATGTTTGATAATTACGCTTTAAAATACCCAATACACCAAGATTTACTTGACAAAAAATTTGACAAAGTCAAAGAGGCTATCAATGCCGATAACATTAATATGCCTGACGAAGCAGGAAATACTTTTCTACATCTCAGTGCACAAAGAGGCTTTACCGAAATGGCAAAATTCTTGATTGATAATGGTGCCAGCATCAATGCAAAGAGCCAAAACCAATACACTCCATTAAACGATTCAACTTTTTACGGGCATTTAGAAATAGCCAAAATGCTTATCGCAAGTGGTGCCAATGTAAATGAAACTTTTGAATGGGGGCAATCTATCTTGCATGCTGCAGCGTACCAGGGACATTATGAAATTTCAAAATTACTAATTGATAATGGTGCTGAAGTTAACACGAGTAGAGTTGATGGCACAAGCGCATTACATAAAGCAGCGATGAAAGGTAGCCTTGAAACTATAAAATTACTTATCGATTCTGGTATTAATGTCAACCAAAAGACAGAAAGCGGTAAGACAGCCCTTCATATAGCAGTTAATGCTGGGCGTATTGACTATGTAGAGCTATTAGTTAAAGCTGGTTGTGATATTTATGCAAGAACCAACGATAATGAAACTATTTTAGATATTGCCAAAGAAAATCAAAATGAAAACATGATTAATTATATAGAAAATCTGTTTAAACCTGAATAAAAAATACACATATGGCAGATCAACTCATTAGTATTATTTGCCCGTACTACAATCGCCAGGATTTTCTCGGTGATTGCATTAAGTCCTTGATTGCTCAAACTTATAAAAACTTGGAAATATTGCTAATTGATGATGGATCTACTGATAAATCAAGTGAAATTGCTAATGGCTTTGATGACCAAAGAATTAAACATATAAAAACCGACCACAATGGTTGTTGGAGTGCTAAAAACACAGGCATTAAATATGCAAATGGCGAATTTCTCTGCTTTGTTGATTCTGACGACTTTATTAGCCCAGATTATATTGAAGCAGCAATAAACATTATTGACGCAAACCCTGATGAAGATTACTATTACCCACACTTTTTAACAATCGCTGACGAAACAGGGCAAATAACAAACTCCATATGGAAATATGTTGACCAATCTTCAAACAGTGGTAAAAACCTAATCTATTTATTCTATAATAATCTCGTTGGCGGCATCCCTCATGCTGGTGCTTTAATTAGGAGAAAAACCTTTGCCAATAAGCTTTATGATGACAATTTGGTCAATCTTGCAGACACTGTTTTTATAATTAAAAATGCACTGAGTATTCGCTTTTACCCAATCAAAAGCCAAGCGAAATACTATAATCGTCAACATCAAAATCAAACAAATAAGAATCAAGAGGCACGCTGCAAAGCCTTTGCAGAACTAATCTTTTACATTTGGGAAAACTACCCTGCAGAATATTACTTGTCCGAAGAATATGATAAGATAAAAGTGGCTGAAGCCGTTGTTCAACGCTTAATGGACTTGCATCAGAAAAACGCTCAGGCATGCGACCATTATATGCAATATGCTAAAAAAGTACTAACTTGGATAAGAGAAAATGAGTAGAATAAAAGGAGAGGCAATGCTCAAACTAATTAATAAATCACGACCATGGATATATATACTGCCTGCTTTGATATGTATAATATTATTCAGATTTATTCCAATTGTAGGCTCATTTATCATTAGCTTTTTTGAATGGACAATTACAGGACCTGGCAAGTTCATTGGCTTTGCTAATTACCAAAGACTCCTCAATGACCCAGAGTTTTGGAAGTCTATGTTAAACACCTTTTATCTTGTAATTTTTGTTGTTCCTCTCACTATTGTCTTCTCTCTTCTATTTGCAGTTCTACTCAATAATATCAAGGCTTTTCGTAGTTTCTTCCGTACTGTCTATTTCATTCCTTTTGTTACGTCTTTAGTGTCTCTTTCCATTATTTGGAAAATCATTTTTAATCAACAAACAGGCCTTGCTAACTCCTTTTTAAAAATACTCGGCTTCAAACCACTCAAGTGGCTCGCTGAAAGCAAAGGCATTTTCACTTTATTATTAGAACCTTTAGGCATAGATTTACCAAACTGGGCTGGCGGACCGTCACTGGCTTTATTTGCAATTATTATAGTTACCGTATGGCGTAGTATTGGTTACAATGTCGTCATCTACTTAGCTGGTTTACAAGGCATATCCAAAAGTTATTATGAAGCTGCAGAGATCGATGGTGCCAGCAAAACAAGGCAATTCTTTAAGCTAACCTTGCCTCTTATCTCCCCCACTACCTATTATGTGCTTATGATGACGACAATTACTACCTTCCAAGTCTTCTCTCAAGTTTATTTGATGACTGGACCTCCTATTGGTGGACCTGATGGTTCAACAAAAGTGATTGTTTATTATATCTTTGAAAAAGGCTTTGAACTTCAAGATTTAAGCTATGCGAGCGCTATTGCACTTGTCTTATTTGTGATAATACTCAGTCTGACCTTATTACAAAAACACTTTGAAAAGAAACACGTTCATTATTAGGAGGAGACTTGATGAAAAAGACCTTTATCTACACCCTTTTAGTTATTTGTGGACTGACGATGATAGTTCCTTTTGTGTGGATGCTTGGCGTATCTCTTCGCTCTCAGCTTGAAGTAAACCAAGGTGCCTCTGGCTTTAATCCTGTTGTAAAATATCAGTCCTATACACATGAGGGCAAAGAATATCAAGTCTCAATCGTCATTGGCGACAAAGACAGCACTGTAGTCAATCTAATGAACGATAAAGCTAAGATTGTAAAGTCTTATTTAAAAGTCCCAACTACTGAGATAAAAGAGGTTAAAAGACTCAAATTCCATTGGAGTAACTACACTGAAGCATTCCGAAAAGTGCCTTTCAATATCTACTTTTTCAATACAATTTTTGTCGCTATCATGGTATTGATTGGAACGCTCATTACCTCTGCTCTCGCAGCATATGCCTTTGCCAGAATGCATTTTTATGGTAAAGACTTCATCTTTTACTTTCTTATCAGCATGATGATGGTGCCAGAGCCCATTTTCATCATTCCCTCATATATTCTATTAAACAAATTCGGCTGGATAAACACCTATAATGCACTCATTATACCATGGATAGCAAATATCTTCACTATCTTTTTAATGAGACAACACTTTAAAACCATTCCACAGGACTTGCTCGATGCTGCCGCAATTGACGGATGTAGCCCATTCAAAATACTTTACCGCATCATCTTACCACTATCAAAGTCCATTATCGCGACTGCTTCTGTTTTTTCAATTATTGGTTCATGGAATAGCTTCATGTGGCCTCTGGTAATGACCAATAGCCCAGAATTGAGAGTCCTCCAAGTCGGCTTGAGCTATTTCTCACAAGAGGCATCATCGCAAACCACTCTGCTCATGGCAGCCTCATCTTTTAGCATTTTACCGCTTATAGTTATCTTCCTCTTTGCCCAAAAGAGCATCATAGAGAGCTATTCATCATCTGGAATGAAGGAATAAATGAACAAAGAAAAAAGTATTATCCCACACATTATAGCCATCTGTTTCGCTGCCAGTTTATGGGGTGTAGATGGCGTAATCCTCACGCCACAACTCTATGCATTAAATACTTCATTTGTAGTGTTCATCATACATTTCTTACCCTTTGTCTTGATGAGCATCATCTTTTATAAAGAATACCAAAAGCTAAAGAGCTTTACAAAAGAAGACTTCTTTCTCTTTAGCTTGCTGGCTATAATGGGAGGATCATTAGGCACACTGGCAATAGTGAAAGCATTATTTCTAATGAACTTCCAAAAGCTAACAATAGTCGTTTTACTACAAAAACTACAGCCAATCTTCGCAATTTTCTTGTCTGTCATATTCTTAAAAGAGAAAGTCAGTAGCAGCTTTATCTTCTGGGCATTGCTTGCCCTTATTTCTGCTTATATTATGTCATTTGGCTTAATTCTGCCGCAAGCTGATACATCAAGCACAGCATTACAAGCCTATCTACTTGCCATCATTGCTGCATTCTTTTTTGCTTCAGGAACTGTCATTAGCCGAAAAATTGCCACACGACATTCTTTCACGACTGCAACTTTTTATAGATACGGGTTTACCGCTATTTTTATGCTAATTTGGGTTTTAAGCACAGGCACCATTACAAATATCACACAAGCCACTCTTACTCACTGGATAGTTATTGTCACAATATCTTTGACAGTAGGTTCAGGCGCTATCTTTTTATACTATTACGGTATGCTCAGAGTAAAGGCAAGCATAGCGACTATTTGCGAATTATTCTTCCCTCTCACTGCTGTCATACTTGATTTAGTTTTACATAAAAACCAGCTTGCTCTTGAGCAATGGATTGCCGCCGCTGTATTAGTTATCAGTATCCTAACTATTTCCAGAAGGTTTGTCAACTAAACTTCTTTAATTCCCTTAGTAGAAAAAGCATTTAAATCAAGCTTTGCAAATTCTTTATTTAGGTACTTTCTGATTGCTGCAGCACCTATCATCGCAGCATTATCCATACATAGCTTTATTGGTGGAAAATAAATATCAGCCTTGAGTTTCTTATTCGCTGCCTGCATCTGCTCTCTGAGATAACTATTTGCAGATACTCCACCTGCAACGATTATCTTTTTAATATTATTCTTTGTGGCATAAGCAATGGTCTTTTTCACCAAAATACTCACTATGGCATGCTGAGCGGAGGCTACAATATCATTTAAATGAAGTTGAATAAATTCATCACTTTGCTTTCCAATATACTGCAAAACAGATGTTTTCAAGCCACTAAAGCTGAAATTATAATTATCCTTTATATTCATAGCTTGTGGGAACTTATGAAAGTTAGGGTCACCTTCTTTTGCCAACTTATCGATCACAGGTCCCCCTGGGTATCCCAGGTTTAGTATCTTAGCTATCTTATCAAAAGCCTCTCCAGCTGCATCATCAACTGTATTGCCTACTATTTGAAATTTACTCTCTGATTCAAACTCAACGAGCTCAGTGTGCCCTCCAGATATCACCAGCGCCAGCCAAGGTGCTTGCAAGTCAGGATTGGCTATTTTATTAGCAAAAACGTGCCCAAGCATATGATTAACAGAGATTAATGGGACCCCTAAAGACCATGCTAATCCTTTTGCAAAAGAAGTACCTACCAACAATGAGCCTATCAAACCAGGATTAATAGAAACAGCAATAGCTGAGATTTCTTCTAAATTGATCTGAGACTCTTGCAAAGCCATATCCATACAATAAGAGATATTCTTTAGATGAAGCCTTGAAGCCAATTCTGGAACTACTCCCCCAAAATCATTATGGGCAAGCTGTGAAGAAATAATATTTGCATACAATTTATAATTAGTATCAATAATTGCAATTGATGTGTCATCACAGGAGCTTTCTATAGCAAGTATATATTCATTTTTCATTTCTTGCCTTCTTATTTATCATAGCTTTTTTAGGTGAATAATCAACGACTTTAAGACTTTGGTATTTATTTACTGTAATTTCAACTTTGCCATTAGATTTCTTGATTTTTGCTTTAATATCTTTAGTTTTCACAGCCTCAATATAGTCTTTATTACCTTCAAGAATCACAGTAACTGTATTTGGGAAGAAGCTGACTTCCTTATCATAAATCTCAATAGGAATATTAGAGAAGGTCTTCTTTGCAATAATCTGATTTTGTTCTACCAAGCTAAAATGCTCAGGAATATACAATACCTTATTTGAAGAAACACTTGGCTTTATTTTCTTTTTCCCTTTAATCATTGCAATGCTTATTGGTTGTGTTACAACAATATCAATCTTCTGTACATCTTCAATAGGTCCAGATACTATAACACTATTTTCATTGAGCTCTAAATTGCTTGCTTCAAAATACGCCTTTGCTTCCTCTGATTCATAGGTGATCAAAACGCCGACCTTTCTTTGAATCACTCGTTCTGTAAATATTGATGTTCTCTCGATTTCATCAATTGGTACAAATCTAATATTTTCATATTTTCTAAAATAAGGGACTAAATTCTCAGCAGATAGCTTATTACTACCAACTTTTAATGAAGATCCATCATATTCAATCGCAGGGTTTGATATATAAAAAGATAACAAATCCATGCCGCTCCCATTTAGCTGAAATTTCAATTTATACACTTCATTTTTATCTACAAATATATTATCTGGCAAATCGACTACTATTAGCGGGATTGTCATAACTATGCTTTGTTCTTTTAGTAGATTAACTTGAACCCATATGATACAGGCAATTACGACTGCTAATATTTTTAAGCCAAAGTTCTTTTTCATCTTCTCTCCTATTAAAACTCTTGATTGATGCTAAAATAATATGAGGGCTTACCATGATTAATTAAATCACTCTTCCAAGCAATATCCAGTTTCAAAATAAAATAGCCAATATTCATTCGTGGACCAAAACCAAAACCAAGAGTTAAATCCTGCAGCTTACCGTTTTTCATACCTTGAAAGCTATCTCCTTTATTCCAAACAGAGCCAAGATCTGTGAAAATAGCTCCTCTAATATCACCAAGCGCTATAGGCAAGGGAAAACCTAACTTTATATAGTCAATGAATGGGTAACGTAGTTCTGCTGACATCAAAGCTTTTGATGTCCCAATCTTTTCTTTCTCATTGCCTCTGACCCCATTAAATCCCAATAAATTAAAGCCTTGAGGAAACCCACCACTACTATGCCCATATATAAATCTATTTGCCAAAGAAAATCTCTCAGTCAATGATTTATAAAACCTTATATCAGCATAATTTGTTAGAAAATCATAATTCTCTTTTGCAAAATTCTTTTTAACTTGATAAAAAGCTCTAATACCAGATGCTGGTCCTGTACTACTATACAGTGCATTATCATAAACAAATGAAATGGATGGCGAGGCATTCATAGTTTTATCAATAAACAAATCATGCCAATCCTCATCATCCCAACTGTAAATATCCCAGTCCTCTTGATATTCATAAACGGACTGCTCCAAATCAATTCTAAAATACTTACTAAATGGGTATCGTAGTAAGACATAGGCGCCTAACTGCCTCTCTGTCAACCGATAGTATTCATCAAGTTGCCTATTATAATAGATAGCATCATCGCTTGTTTTATACACAGCCACCCCATAATCAATACGATAGGGCAAATACAAATATGATAAGATAAAATTAGAATCTTTGAGGTCACCATTAATCTCAGCATTAATACCTAAAGCGTGGTTTCCCATCAGATCTGTTAACCCTAATTGTACCACCCCCATTGTACCGATAGATGATGAATATGCCATACCACCCCAAAAACTATCTATCTTAAGTTTCGGTGAGTAGTCACTTAGTAATGGTGAGGAATAATGCGTGCTGTCGGGCTTTTCATCTATTTTAGCAAGTGCCTCGATGTTCTTCATGCGGTAAAATGCTAAACTATCTTTTTCAGTGCTCTCAGGCTTTTGCCATAGGCTGTCTTTCTGTTTTTTTCCTTTTACATCTTCAGGGCTCTTACCAAACAATACATAATCTTGAATATTAAAACGATCTTGAAAATCATCAATAGGACTAAAACTTTGTATTGGCGCACAAGCTTGGTATTCCAAAAAACCAAAAGGCATATTTAACAAATAAATATCCCAAGCACCTCCATTAAAACAAGAGAAAACAAGCATGTCATCATCTGAAGATAAATCAGCATCCAAAACTCCTGAATAAAAAGTATCAAATGATGCCATAGTGCTGTTAATAATATTTATTGCTTTTAAATTGCTAACACCATTCTCTTCAGACACATACAAGATTTCCTCATTATTAGAACGCCATAAGGGGAAGCTATTATTAAAGTCATCAAAAGTCACTTGATAAAAGCTTGCATCTTCTATGTCATATATAAAAATATTAGAATTAAGCTTGGAAAACACATGGTCATACTTTGAGTTTTCTTTAAAACTACGTTCAGAAGTAAAGACGATCTTCTTTCCATCATACGACCAACGTGGTTGTGCGTCTTTATAATGATCATTTGTTATTTGCGTCAATGATTGACCCTTTAAATCATAAATATACAGATTGTTTTTATTATTCGCTTGTCCAGAAAAGGCTATTCGCTCGCCAGTTTTATCGACATCTATCTCATATATTGCATCAAATTGATCAAGTTGAATGCTTGATTTTACCTTCTTTTTTTTGATATTATAAATATAAATCTTGTCGCCATCAATCGTCTTAGCTACAAAAGCGATATCTTCTCCATTTGGAAAATAGCTGATATTGCTACGCTGGAAGTGAAACTCCTCAAAACGAGAATCAAGTTCCCCCTGCATTATCTTTTTTGGTTTTTTCTTTTGCTCATAAGGTGAGACTTCCCAAATACCCGTTCTTGCCATTTTATCTGAAAAGAAAACAACCTTTCCTGTATTTGGTGAAAAGCGTGGAGAATAATTCATGCTTGCTTTAAAATCCTCAGCATTTGTAAGCCTTTCACACTTCTCCATTGGCATAAAATGTCTCTCAATAATTGGATAATACTTTCTCTTTAAATATAGATGAAAACGCTTTTCTATATCACTAAACTTCTGTCCAAACATCCTTTGACATGCTGCATCAAGGTCACTGGAAATTCTTAATTGATAAAAGAACTTCGTTGGCATATCTTCGCCATATTCCTCTCCAAGCCATACAAGAAAAGCTTCGCCAAGCCGATACGCATAATAACCAGAGATATTATTTATAGGGTAAAGTCGATCATTGAGCACCAGATCGAGCACAAACATATTATTATACGCATCGTCGCCCCCGATAGACAAATACTCTGGCAACCCCTCAGAAAACCAAAATGGCAAATAGCTAAAGTTATTATCAAATAGAGGGTTTCTCAAAAAGCTACCAGAAATATCATTAACATAAGCATGGGTAAGCTCATGAATAAGCACTTCTTCAAACTTTTTATAGCTACCGTCAAATGGTACAACGACCCTATTCCTCACGCTTTCGGTAAAGCCGCCAACACCTTCAGTTAGAAGAGGATAAATTATATTTGTAGTCTGAAATTCTTGCTTAGATTGATATATTATGATAGGCACGCGCCTCTGTAAAGGCATTTTAAAATAAGAGTTTAAATGATAATAGGCGTTTTCTGCAATATAGGCAATTGTCTGACCAAACAGGTCATCTTGCTTTGTATAATGAATATCAAAATGCTTTGTTTCCAAGACTTTCCAATCAATCTTTGACTTTTGAACCTTGTTTTGCCCATAACTATATGCATTTAAGCTAATCGCTGCAAGTAATATTAAAATAATAAGTATATGCTTTTTCATTTCCACCTTATTCATCTTAAAAATCTACATAGTTTAACTATTTACTATGCCTTTTATTTCATTTTAAAAATGTGTTTTTTTAAGTCAAGATATTTATTTTAGAATGAGATTTTTTCTCTCCCCTCTATTTTTTTCAATGAAATAAAGAGATAATAATGTTATTTTTTTAGGTCAAAAGAAGGGCTCTTTTTATCTCAAAATTCCATGCCTCTCCCTTGATATTTATAAACAATTTAACATCAGAGCTAACTATCTATATTTACATATAATTATCTACTTTGATTCCCCTTACATTCCCCTTGCTATCTTGGAGAACTAAAGGTAATCTTATAGGAATCTAAAGGAGATCCAAAGGACATTTTTTAATAGAAAAAGGAGGACAAAGCAGACATGTTTTTAAGTCAGAAAATTATGCAAATAAAAAAGGGCGGGAAACCCGCCCTTAATATTATATTTCATTTATTTTAGTAAAACTGCCTTCTTGTAACCGTATGTAATACCGTCGACGTTCAAACGATACAAATAGACACCAGAACTTATTTTATTACCATTCCAAACAACATATTGATTTTTTAGGTCGTCAATGTTGATGGGCAAGGTTTGCACCTTCTGCCCTTTGATATTGAAGATGTCTATTTGAGCATGCTTAACGTTATTTTTGTCGATGGCAAAAGTAATGCGTGTTTCTGGGTTAAAGGGGTTTGGATAGTTGCCCTGCAGTTGGATAATAGGTTTGACCACAGTAGGAGAGTCGATATTTACAAAATCTGGTGTAAAAGATGAAATACAGATATTATCGATATCCCAACCAGGATCTGTCAACTCAGTCATGTTTGTATCATTTTCCAAACCATCTTTTAGTCTAAAGCGGAAATATACGCTTTGCCCACGATAATCATTGAGTGAGATAAATGTATTATGCCAATTATCATACTGCCCTGCTCGAGTAAACAAAGTCGTCCAATTCTCTTTATCAGTAGAAATATCAATAGAGACAAAATCATGATCCCACTCAGTGTAAATGCGATGTTTTACCATCATATTTACATCTCTATTTGTGTTATCAGGCAAACTAATAGCTTCGGAATTGATCATCCAAACATCACACCCAGACTGATAAAGTCCTTTTCCACCCCAGCTGTCTGCGGCAAAGTGCCTATCTTCATCAAATACAGTTGTCCAAGGACCCTGTACATCCCAATCAGCTAAGCCATTATTAAAGTTTTCATTGAAAATAACTTCTTCATCATTAAGATTAAATGTGAAATAGCTCATGCCTTGTATATTAAGCGTTTTTTGTGTACTATTATTATCTGTAAAAATAGTAAAAGTATGCTCCCCTTCACTGATATATGTGTCAAACACGCCATTTTCACAATATAATGTATCTGGAACTATGTCAGAAATGATAAGTTGTGCATTGACAGGCTGATTATTCACTTTTATACTACCATGAACTCGATAAATTGGCAATGGATTGAGTGCAACATTGAGTCTTTTCCAGCCTCCATAGTTGACAGTGATATTGTTCAAAGTCTGACTTTCATAGCCATTCGCTTGAATAGTAACGGTATAGTTCCCTGCGAGTAATGGTCGCCAAAAACGCCCATATTCAGCATTTGACATACGTGGCATTAACTGCTTAGAATCTCTTCCATGCACAATTATTTCAGCTCTTAAAGGATTACCTGTCACGGCATCTGTGATATTACCTGTCAAACAAGAGAGCTCAATACTCTGCTCGCTTATTGGCATAGCTCTATTTAACATCCACTTAACAGCTTCGGTGCAACGTTCAATAGTGGAATTTAATACCTGCTGATTTGGTTGAATATCAGAAGTACCGCATTCGACGACTAATTGAATTGTTCCCAATGCAAGATAAGCCCATATATTTGAAGTACTTACTCTACCCAAAGAAGGAGCGTTTTCATAAAACCCAGAACCTGATTGTCTTGGTATTTTGTTTGCAAAGTTGAGTCCAATATTTGAATTAATATCCAAGTCTGGAGCAGGTCTTACATTTTTAAAGTTAAATGGAGGATATACTTTCTCAGATAAGTTGCCTGTACGGCTTGAATGCCACATAACTGAGTAAACAAACTGATATTTTTCCATAAAGTTTTTAATAGCGACAGATTCGCTTTCAGAAAAAGGTGCTGAGCCTCTATAATAATCATAAACTTCATAACCTGAAGGGGCATAAAGTGAATCCCCATGTACCCAGTGAGAGCCGAAGTTTCTATTTAAATCAACACCATCAATATCATTCCCTTGCCCTGGCACAAAGTCAAATATGCCATTGAGATTATTATCTCTCAAGTTTTTTCTATAGGTCAGATCCTGACCACTCATTACAATGGTAAGCCCGTCAGGATTCATGCATGGGACAAACCATATTTCAAGCATTTCAAGCCAATCACGATATGGTTGCTGATTTCTTTTTTGCACAAATTCTTTGATATTTGACATGACGATTTCTTGCCCCATTATTTCTTCAGAATGTATATCACCGACAAATAGCAATCTTGGCACATCTTTTTCGACATTAACGTTTTGGCTGACTTTCACTGCCCAAATAGGTTGTTGAAGAACTTGCGTATGACCAATTGAATCGACTCTAATGTAATTTGGTGCAATTGCTACTAATGAGTCTATCACTGCTTTCATCTGATCGTAGCGATGATAATATGCAGGGGGTGGTTGCTGTGCAAATAATGATATAAAAATAAATATACTTATTAATGATAATAATATCTTTTTCAAAGGTCCTCCAATTTAATATTTTCTGGTTTTAATAGCACAATTTATTCCAATCATATTAATTGTGTGCATTTATAGGTTTCTTTTTAAAGAAAATATAATAGGTTACTGCTGATAAAAAGTAGGCAAGAATTGTAACATAAAAAGAAAATTCAAATGAATATTTCTCGATAATTTGCCCACCAGCCCATGCACTGACAGTCCAAGCACCTTGCCAGCCGAGGGTCGATATCGCATTGGTAAAAGACTGTTCATTAGGCTTTACAAGCTCCATTTCAAAGTTTGAACTGATAGGCAAATTCATGTTCATCAATGTGCCACGCATGATAAAAGCGATCACAGCAAGCGGCAAATAGCGTGACATAGCCAAAATAAACATAAAGGGGATAGACAATAGCTCGGTGAGCACAATACTCTGCATCATACCAAACTTCTTTGTGATATAAGGCGCAGACATCATGCCTATAAAGAGGAAAACTTGCATGACTGAAAAGAAAAAGCCGATTGTTTCTGATTCGAGATTATATTCATTTTTGAAGTAAAGATTCATAAAGGGTATCACCAACCCCGCACCAAAGCCAACGAGTACTTTTGGAATCATTAAGCGGCTGATAATGGGCCAATTATAGCCCTTTATCTTGGCAAACATATTTGTAGGGTTCTTTGGTATTTCTGCTTGCTTAATAAATAAAAAGGGGAAAATAGACACCATTGTTCCAACAATGGATATATATAAGGCAATTTCATAAGCTAATGACAAATTGTCAGTCAATTTGGTAAAGAGTACAAGTTTAGGCAGATAACCACCAATGATAAAGCCAAAAAGCTGAGACAGCATGGATAGAGCTGAGCTTACACTAAAGAGATAGATGCGCTCACTCTTGGTACTATTTCGCATGAAAAAAGGCGCAATAGACACACGATAGACAGTGATAAATGAATTTGCAAAAAACATAAAGATAAAGATGAGAGATAATGTCTTACTAAAAATTGAAAAGAAGTATGCTAAACAAGCAAGAACTGTTGAATAGATTAAGATCTTTTTAACATGCACCCTCTCTAAAAGCATTGCAGCAGGAATGGCTACCAGGGCTGAACCGAGCGAGCCCCAAGAGAGTATCTGCCCGATCTGAGATTCTGTAAACCCGTGCTCTTTTAAATAAAGATTAAATAACAAGCTAAATACAGATAAGCCAATGCCATTAAATATCCCGCCAAACAAAAAGAGTTTGGCATTCTTTGAAAAGAGCCTTAAATGCACTAAATATACTATGATAAATTTCTTCATTTATATTTTATTCCTACTTTCAAAACCTTTGAACATAAGGGAAATAGTCTATTGTTTCATTTATAAAATCAAAATGTTGTGTTAAACTTGTCCCCAGAATAATATTGTTCCCATTAGCTATATGCCGCTCAATGAGTGATTCAACAATATCTGTATATCTTTTTTCAAAGTTTTGAAATGGCTCATCCAAAACCAAAACATTAGGACTGATTATACATGAACGAATAATGCCAAAAATCTTTCTTTGCATAAAGCCAAGCTCGACTGGTCTTTTATGCAAGTATTGGCTAATCTTATACATACGAATAAAGTCATTTACATACTGTATTCTTTCATTATTAGTTAATTCTTTCATGTTAAAATTTAAAGAAAGCATCAAATTCTCAAATATTGTTAAATTAGATACCATTACGCCATGCTGGAAGCTATAGCTAATCATTCTCTTTATCTTTTCATAATTTACTTCTGAACAATATCTTAGATCTTCTCCAAAGATAAGAATTTCACCAGTTTCAGGACTAATAACCCCGCTAATTAGCTTCAGAAAAGTACTGAGACCACTGTTTACTCTTGTATTCACCAAGATATTTTGTTTTGTCTCTATTTGCAGGTTCTCAATTTCTAACAAAGAGGTGCTTGAGACTGGGTGTTTGATATTATTAATTTGTATTGTTGTATTCATAATTATTAAAAGAGTGCAAATAACACTGAAATTAAAAGGTCAACCACTATGATCGTGCTTATGCAATAAACAACTGCCTTAATCGTTCTTTGCGGCACTTGAGTTATCGCTTTATCAACTTGAAAAGCTTGATAAGACGAGATTAATGAAATTAATATACCGAACACTAAAGATTTTAGGATTGCCTGGGCAAAATCACTGATTGTTAATGCCTTAAAAAGGCTATATACAAAGCTTGAAAAAGGATAAGGATGCATAAGGTTTGCTATCAGCCAACCTCCAATGTATGTTGCGACATTAAAGTATATTGTCAAAACCACGCAAGATACTGTCACACCAACTAATCGAGGGATTATCAAGTAAGAAATTGGCGAGATACCAATAGAGTCGATTAATTCTATTTCTTGATTAACTTTCATATTAGCAATCTCGGTGGCAATAGCTGTACCAGAGCGTGCTACAATCAAAAATGCAGTCAGCACACTGGAAATCTCGCAGGTAATAGCTTTTACTAAGATGTCAAAAAAGAGCTGACTTTGACCAAGATTAATCAATAAAGAGCCAAATTGCCCTATAAGTAAGCCTCCAAGAGCAGTTGCTAATACCAATATCAAGCCCAATGCTTCATAACCCGTAAAAAGGATTTGACGTAGAAGAACTAATGAGCTAACATTTGTTTCTTTATAAAAGCTGGCAAACTTAAAAAAGGTCTCTAATGAAAAAGAAATAAAATTAATAAAGCCCCAAAAGCCTGATTTAATCTCATTAGTTATTTTTTTTAACATACATCTCTATTCTTATGTCGCCTTCAATATCCTTTATTGAAGTAGTCTCTAATTCAATTGCGTTATCTATCGACCCCACATCAAGATGAGAGTAAACAGAATAATTACCTCCAAGTATTTTTGGTGATACATAATAATAAATTTTATCTACTAACTTTGCTTTTAAAAATGATGAGCTCAACTTTGCGCCACATTCTACCAATACAGCAGTAATCTTTCTTTCAGCAAGAAAAGATAATAGAGCTTCCAAATCAATTCCATTCGTGTCGGATGGTAATAAAACAATCTCTACACCCATATTCTGTAATTGTTCAACCTTATTCTCATTATCAATATGCGTATTAGAAGCAACTATTATAGTTGGATAAGTCTTCGCTGTTTTAACAATTTGATAGTCTAAGGGTGTTTTTAAATGCGGATCTAATACAACTCGCAAAGGTGACTTAATAGTGCTTTTATCAGCTGTTGTCTCAAGCACTTCAAGGTCGCCTTCTCTTATATTTAACATAGGATCATCTGCCAAAACTGTTCCAATACCTGTAATAATTGCAGATACTTCTGTCCTCAACAAACGCCCATCTTGACGTGCTTTTTCATTGGTGATCCACTTAGATTCACCATTAGAAGCAGCAATTTTACCATCAATACTTATTGCATTCTTCATTATCACAAAGGGCCTGTTCTTGTTCACAAAATGCAAATAATACTCTAATTGTTTCTGAACCTCCTCTGCCATATATCCTACAGCGACCTTTATACCATGCTTTTTCAATTCCTCCACCCCCTTGCCACTGACGAGGGGATTAGGATCAAGCATAGCAATATAGACAGTCTTGATTCCTGCATCAATAATCACTTTAGTACAGGGAGGTGTCTTGCCATAATGGCAACATGGTTCTAAAGTCACGTACAGGGCTGCACCCTGGGCATGATCACGAGCCATCTTCAGAGCAACCACTTCTGCATGGTCTTGACCATAAGCCTGAGAGTGTCCCCAACCGACTATTTTTGTGAAATTTTCTACAACAACTGCGCCGACGCTTGGGTTGGGGCGACTGAGATAATGCCCTTTTGCAGCCTCTCTAATTGCAAACTCCATATAAATTGGGGAATATACCATCATCATTCTAATCCTAATTCTTTAATCTTATCAATATTCTTTTGTGCAAAATCATAGTTGGGGTCTATTGTTAAACAACGTTCAAACAAAACTTTTGCATCTTTAACATTCTTTTCATATAAAAAAATAGTGCCAAGATTGTTCATCGCATTCAAATTATCGGGCTGTATTACTAATATTTGATTATACAAGATCTTTGCTTTATCCAATTGATTCTCTGCCTGCATGATAAAAGCAAGATTATAATATGCCTCAATAAAAAATGGATCAAGTGCGATTGCCGTTTCATATGCTTTGATAGCAAACTTCACTTCCCCTTTAATACTGTGATACAAGCCTTCATAATAATAAATATCAGGCGAAAAGAAATATATCTGCTTATAGCTTGTCAGATAACGATAAGCTGTTTCTGTATCTTGCTGTGATAAAGCGCTCGCTATCATTCTAAGTGCGTCATTTTCTGTTCTCACGAGATTAATAGCGCCAAAAGCATGGTATTGTACAAGCCATTGATCTTGTTGTTGATTAAGGATAATTGTATATTCTTGATTGCTATTTAACTCAAATGTTACAAATGCTTCATTCTCTTTAACTGAAATACCAGAGGATATCAAATCAAAAGTCTTTAGCTTTCTTATTGCATGATGGCTTTTAAAATGGTCTAAAAGCAACTGACGATTATAAGTATTCTCTGTATTGATAAAGGGCAAATAGTGGTTAAGCGCCAATTCAAAATCATCTTGCAGCATTGTCTCCAAAAACTCAATTGCATAATCTTCATAATGCTTGTCAGATTCTTGTCCTTGATACGGAACTTCGAGTCTATTAAACAGATACTTTTTTATGTCATCTGGCAAAATAGCATTTTCAAGATATGATAATAAAACATCTTTTTGACCATTATTTAGCATCATAATAGGGATATTATTGTCTAAAGCCTCAACTTCATGGTTCAACCAATAGTCAGCTATAAGTCGGTTCAATTCATCAAATTCACTTTTAGAATCTACCTTGGCATTTATCTCCAGCTTTGCCCTATTTGACTCTATTGGCTTTAAATAATACTCACATGTAGGCGGACATTTGAAGTCTGTACGCATTTGATTGCAACAATGCCAACATATATGCTTATCTGTTCTTAAACAATAGCGATTTCCAATTATCTTTTTACAAACCTTACAGCGATTACGGCTAAATAGCATATCATTCTCCTATCTGTTAAACACACTTTAATCAAGCATATCAGGCAAGTGCCTCTTAAATTCGCTTTGTTGAATCTTCTTTTTTACCAAATCAAGCTTTTCTTTACTAATTGAACTCGATAATATTTCTTCATCTGACTTCTTTTTATCTAATATTTGATATAGAATTTCATCTAATAAATCATATCCAATACCCAATTCTTCTTCGTCTGTCTGCCCTTCCCATAAGTCAGCGCTTGGCTTTTTCTCAAGTATCTGAGAAGGAATATTTAAGAGCTTTGACATTTTGTAAACCTCATGTTTAAATAAATGTGCAAGCGGCTCAAATGCACAGGCAGAATCACCAAATTGAGTACAATAACCTGAATAGATCTCTGATTTATTACTTGTTCCAACGACTAATGCCCTATACTTTGCAGATAGATCAAAAAGCACACACATGCGCGTTCTTGCCATAAAATTGCCCATTCTTAGGGTATTTGCATCGTTTGCATAGTTTGTCAAATAAGCATCGACCATTGGGGTAATATCAATAATAAAAAAAGGAATATCTAATTCCTTGGCGAGGATTAAAGCATGCTCAAGACTATCAGGATTTGAGCTCTTATAGGGCATCATTACACCGATCACATTCTCTTTGCCAAGCGCTTTCACTGCAAGAGCAGCGCTCAAGGCAGAGTCAATCCCTCCTGATAAACCTATGATTGCTTTTGTAAAACCACTACCAGTAACTTTATTCTTGATAAATTGGACAATTCTTTCTGTCTCTTTTTCTATATTTAATTCTCTCACAATACGCCTTTCTTTATCTTATGTTAGCTCAATTGCTGGCTCACAAACAACTTCTCGCACCTTTGCTTGCTGAATCTTACTTAGTTTTGCTGGCTCAACGAGAATTAAAGTATCGAGATATTTACCCATACCACTCATAGCAAAAATCTGTTCTTCCTTTTTTATCAATCCTAATTCAAATGCCAAACATGCACCTTCAACGCAATTTAATACATTAGCATTCATATGCCGTATGGTTGAAGAAAAAACCTCTTTACTAAAATTTGACTTTTCTTCTATGTTGATGGATTTCTTTTGTTTTAAAATATAAATATAAGCATCTTGATTGACAAATAACATAGATTTGAAAAAGAAATTCATTTGAATATCACCATCCATAATGTCTTTTGAATCTTTACAAATCAAAATCAAGTGCTTATCGGGCAAATCAAGCGTGGGCAACTGCTCTTTTGTTTCGTAATAAATTACCAAAGTATCTATGTTTTTCTCTTTAATCTTGCTCTCAAAAACTTGTGAGTTATTTTCAGTGCTATTGGTTTTATACATATTTACTCCTTATTGATTTACATATAATTCATTTGCATTTTTTAGTCAATAACATTTTCATAGTTTTTAACAATTCTTGCTTTTAACACGATAAATTGGGGCTTGATATACCATATTTAATAAAAATTAACAAAATGGAAAATAATTCTTGACAAAGAAACGTATTAATTTGAGAGTAAGCATATAAAAATAATAAAATAAAAAAGGAGTTAATATGAAATTAATGCCCTATGCTGAACCATGGAGAATTAAAATGATTGAACCTCTCAAAACACTCACTCGTGAGGAGAGAGCACAAAAAATCAAAGAGGCTGAATACAATCTTTTTAATCTAAAAGCAGAAGATGTTTATATTGACCTTCTAACTGACTCAGGAACAGGCGCAATGTCCGACAATCAATGGTCTGCATTGATGCTTGGTGACGAATCATACGCTGGGTCAAAGAGCTTTCTCAAGTTAAAAGAAACTGTTCAAGAATTACTCGGTTTCCCATTTATGTTGCCCACTCATCAGGGGCGTGCTGCTGAAAATGTATTGTTTTCTGCTATGATCAAACAGGGTGATGTGATTCCAGGCAATGCTCATTTCGATACTACAAAGGGTCATATCGAATTTAGAAAAGCTCATGCTGTAGATTGCGGTATCGATGAGGCAAGCAATGTAAGAACTTATCATCCATTTAAGGGTAATATTGACTGCCAAAAACTTGAAAAATGCATTAATGATGCAGGTGTTGAAAAGGTACCTGTTGTCGTTTTAACCGTGACCTGCAATACTGGTGGTGGCCAACCTGTTTCAATGCAAAACATTAAAGAAGTGGCTGCTGTTTGTAAAAAATACAATATTCCATTGATGTTTGACTCTGCAAGATTTGCAGAAAACGCTTACTTTATCAAAGTCAGAGAAGATGGCTACCAAAATAAAACAATTAAAGAAATTGTTAAAGAAATGTTCTCATATGCAGACGCGATGACCATGAGCTCCAAGAAAGACGGTATCGTCAATATGGGGGGCTTTATTGGCTTAAAAGACGAGAATATTTACAGACAATGCACAGTTTTTAATATTATGTTTGAAGGATTTATCACTTATGGTGGTATGTCTGGCAGAGACATGGCAGCCTTAGCTGTTGGTTTGAATGAATCAACTGAATATGATTATTTACATGCAAGAATATCCCAAATAGAATACCTTGGAAATAAATTAAAAGAAGCAGGCATCCCCTTATTAGAACCATTTGGTGGACATGCGATATATGTGGACGCAATAGACTTTTTACCTCAAATACCTCAGAATCAATACCCTGCTCAAGTATTGGGTGTAGAACTATACATCGAAGCTGGTGTCAGAGCTGTTGAAATTGGCACTGTTTTAGCTGATAGAGACCCAGAAACAAGAGAAGAAAGAATACCTAAAATGGAATTGCTAAGACTGGCAATACCACGCAGAGTTTATACAAATAACCATATGGATATGATTGTTTGGGGCTTGCAACAAGTATGGGAAAGAAGAAAATCTCTTCGAGGGCTAAAAATCAAATATGAAGCACCTATTATGAGGCATTTCACCGCTACATTTGAAAAGATTTAATCTATTATCCTGAATAATTATTAAAGAGCAGGAAATCCTGCTCTTTTTGCTTTAGTTTACGCTTTTAATGCCGATACATAAATAAAGTAATATAAAATTAAGGAGATGACATGGCAGTTAATCAAAGTGACAATAGGTTTTTCAAAACTCTATGTAATTACCTGAAAAAGAATAATATTGAGTTTGAAACCATTGAGCAAGCTGAGTATGAATTTGAGGGCGTGCTATACGATGCTAATACAGAACAGTTTGGTGTCGTTGAACACAATAAAGAAAACCTATTAGCAGCCTTTGAACAAATAATCTCAATGTTTAGTGTTCCTTATAAAAAGCTATTTTTATACAGATTTTATTTTGATGAGATTGACTCAAGTGCAAGTATTGGGCTATATACATTATTATATATTCTAGTTGAAAACAACGAAATTGAAGAGGCTCCAGAAGAAAATAATACATTTTATGAAGAAGAAATAGTACAAGAAACACCAATAACAGAAGAAATCTACGATGAAGAAATTCAAGAAGAAGAGTTAGAGCCACAAGTAGAAGAAGTTGAAGAATCGGTAATTGAAGAGCCCGAAGCTGAGTATACTCAAGAAGAAGAATCTGCTGACAACTGCATAGAAGCTCAGGGTCCTTCATATGACCAAACTTATGAAAAAACAGATAAGATTGATTACACCCAAGAAATGCAAAACGACTTTATCGAAGAAAACTGCATAAATAGCGATAATTATGAAAATATACAAGAAATTACACAACAGTTTGACAATAATTTCTATTTAGCACTCCAACAAGATATAGATTTTTTGATAAAATTATTAGCTAAATCAGTCAACCCAGAAATCTCAGAAGTCTTATCTAAAGCCATTCTTGTTGTTATAAAGAATCATTTAAACCAAGGTTAAAAATTTATTTTCAAAAAACAAAAGAAAAAGCTTGCCAAGAAATAGCAGTTAAATAAAATACACATTACGATAACAGTTGAGTAATTAGGCATACACCTGCGTACCTCTGATATCTGATAATACTATAGGAGAAAATGCATGAACATTTTTGTTGGCAATGTATCACGAAATGTGAACAACGACGAGCTAAGAGAAGCTTTTGAAGCTTTTGGCGCTGTGAGCTCAGCAGCTATTATTATGGACAAATTAACAGGAACATCAAGAGGTTTTGGTTTTGTAGAAATGCCAGATGCTGAAGAAGCAAAAAACGCAATCGAAAATATGAATGGTAAAGAATTAAAAGGTCGCCCACTCAACGTTAACGAAGCAAGACCGAAAGAAGATAGACCAAGAAGAAGCTTTGGTAATGACAGAAACCGTGGAAACTTTTCTAAAAGATATTAATTCTCAACAATTATCTTTTTGATAGAAAGACGCTCAAATGAGCGTCTTTTTTTATTCACATTAATGTTAAAAGCTGGGGCTGTTGCATAGTAACCAAAATAGTTTATAAAAGAATAAAGCTAAATCATAAATTAAATCAACACCATCTATCTTGTTACAAGGCTTTTTTAATTCTAATACATCTTTCTAATAGTGCAGGTAATTGAGTTAATTCAAGCTGCGTATTTGCGTCGCTAAGAGCATCAACGGGGCTTGGATGTGCTTCAATAAAGAGTCCATTTACATTGCCTGAAGCAATTGCTGCTTGTGCAAGCATTGGGGCAAACTCAGGAGTGCCTCCAGTTGTCTGGCTGATTGAAGGTCTTTGCATACTATGTGTCACATCATACACAACGGGAAAATTAAGCTTTTGCATCAAGGCAAAACTTCTGAAATCTACAACTAAATTATGATAGCCGAATGTTGTACCTCTCTCAGTAAGCATAACCTTATAATTATCGTTTACAGTCACTTTTTCAGCTTGTTGCCACATATCTTCTGGTGCAAGAAACTGTCCTTTTTTTATGTTAATAATCTTACCTGTCTTTGCCGCTGCAGATATGAGCCAAGTCTGCCTACTCAAAAATGCAGGTATTTGAAGAATATCTGCGACTTCGGCAACGGAATCCACTTCATGGCATTCATGAACATCAGTAAGGATTGGTAAACTATAAGTTTCTTTGATCTTTCGTAAAATCTTTAAACCCCGATCAAGACCTGGGCCAGAGAAGGAATGATAATTTGTTCTATTAGATTTTTCATAGGAAGATTTGAAGATCAGCTTAATTCCTAGTTTGTCTGTAGTCTTTTTCAAAAACTCTGCTGTTTCCATCATAAGCTTTTCATCTTCCACAACACATGGACCTGATATTAAGAAAAACAAGTCTTGATTCGTTAACTCATTATAAAGTTCGTCAGCATTAATCATTTTTTTATTCCTTTGATAATTGTTTTATTATTTCCATTTGAAAAAGAGGGTTTAAATGTCTACTTTTTTTTAACATTAAATAAAGAAACTTTTATTTGTCTGCTGAATATAGTTTTACTTTTTCTTTTTAATCTTTCTTTTCAACCCTTGAATCTCAGATTCTAATCTCTGTATCTCTTGTTCAATTTCAGAATCAGATTGTTTTAAAATATTATCAATTTTCGTTTGCGAGTAGATGTATAGTTCATTATCGAAGACATCTGGACCAATAATATAAACTGCATCCAATTGATTTTGAAAATTAAGCACTTTATTATTAGTCAGGTTTAAATTAATCTTAGTTTGTTTATTATCACGGACTATTTCAACATATATTGGCTGTTTAGTGATACCTAAAGCTAATTGACGGCTTAGTTCTTCTTCTTTATTGACAGGTACCTTATTGACATGCGTGATAATATCTCCAACCTTAAATCCATTAGTCAAAGCAAGAGAATGGTCTCTGATATCCACAATAAGCAGTCCGTTTTTTTGATTAAAGTGAGCAGCTAATTGACCATCAAGTTTTTGTACATCAAAGCCAATGAACAGCCATGGGTTTTGGATAAAGTTATAGATATATAAGTCTTGTAGCAGGGTATTTCTATTTTGCAAGTTTACTGTATGAACCTGTGTTCTGTGATTATTTTTTACAGTAAACAAGACTTTGTCGTTTGGTTTATACTTCGATAGTGCTTTTTGAAATTCTTCTTCATTGGTCACAAGTTGATTATCAATTTTCCAAATAATATGGTCTTTTTTAAGCCCTGCTTTACTTGCTGGTGAGTTCTCTAAGACAGAGTCAATCCTCACCCCACCTTTAATATTATATTTAATATTCGTGCTCATATCTATATCATTTACGTAAATACCGATATAGATATTCTGTGCAAACATTACGATGCTTGTCGCCAATATTAAAAAGCTTAGTAAAAATTTTAACATAAGACGAAGTTTAATATAATATTTTTGGTTGTACTTTTTGCTTTACTTCACTAATATAGAAAATTGTACGATTGGAGCTATCACGAAGTTTGTGGAGTATATATGACTTATCTTCTTCGATCATAGATAATGGTGAGTTTTGCATATTTGTTGCAACAGGTCGTATTTGTGATGATAAGTTAGAATAATCAGTTTCTTCTTGCGAGTTGAACAGTAGATAATCAATATCTTTATTATTGTCAAACACAAGGCGATTAAGCCTATATGCAGTTTGAGGCTTTATAATAAGCAAAGAGAGCATCACAGTGAGAACAGAAACAAGTGAGACAGAAATTGTGGGCAACAATCTCGATTGTTTTTGTTCTAAAAATTTGTTTTTTAATTCATACTTTAGTCTGACAGAAAACGGTCCTGGCTGAAATTCTGGTTTATTTACACTACATAGATACTTGCTTAAGCGCTTCATTATACACCTCCTTTGGAATTATTTCTTGGAGTTTTTTTAATGCCCTGTGTAAGTTTACACGAAGGGTGCTCTCGTTTTTACCTGTAATGTTTGCAATTTCAGTAAAGGGTTTTTTCTCAAAAAATCTAAGAGTAATCAAATCTTGATCTTTAAGTGGTAATTGTTTTAAATAAGTATGTACAAACTTAAAAGATTGTTGATTGTCAATATAAGAGTCAATATGTTTATCATTTGATCTCAAATCGTGATTCGTTGCTAGTTTATACATTTTCTTTTCTTTTTTTGCATAGTTACATATTTCATTAAAAGCTATTCGATATAACCATGCAGAAAAAGGTATTTTTCTCCACTTAAATAATGATATGTTTTTCATTGCTTTATAAAATACTGTTGAGACAATATCTTCTGCAGCTTCGTGATTATAAACGCGATACATAACATATCTAAAAATTGCTGGCATGTATTTTTCATATAGATAATCAAAAGCTTGATAATCTACTTTTGCTCTGAGGATCAGCTCTTTTTCTTCTTCCAATGTCATTTTTTCCATTTTATACCTTCATATCATAACTTAATCTATATAATATAACATAAAGTAAGAGGAATGTTTCAAAAAAAGGCAGATTATCTCTGCCTTTTTTCAATATTTTAGATATCCATGATATCTTTTTCTTTTTGATTTGCCAACTCGTCTATTTTTTCAATCCATTTATCTGTAATTTTTTGAACTTCATCAAGCAATCTTTTTTCTTCGTCTTCAGTTATTTCGCTATTTTTCTTATCTTTTTTAATCACTTCATTATAGTCGCGACGAATATTTCTGCAAGCTACTTTCGCTTCTTCTGCTTGTTTTTTTACTGTTTTGACGATATCTTTTCTTTTATCTTCAGTCAATTGTGGAAAAGGCAGACGAATGATATTGCCATCACTCTCTGGTGTAATGCCTAAATTTGCGGCAAGAATAGCTTTTTCTATTTCTGAAAGCGTTGTTTTGTCCCATGGTTGAAAAATGATCATTCTTGGTTCGGGAATATTAATATTTCCCAGTTGCTTTACAGGGGTAAGTGTACCATAATAATTTACTTTAATATCGTCAAGAACAGATGCACTTGCTCTTCCTGTACGTGTTTTTATGTATTGATTACCAAGCGACTCAAGAGTCTTTTTCATTTTTTCTTCAGCTTGCTTTAATAAATCTTCCATCTTTATCTCCTTAGCTATGCACATAAGTGCCAAAATCTTTGTTTGTAAGGCATTCACGAATACTACCTTGAATACCAATATTAAACACTTTAATTGGAACATTATAATCTCTTGCCAATGAAAATGCTGTCATATCCATAACGTTAAGTTGTCTACTAATGGCTTCATGATAGGTTAAATCAGCTATAAATTGAGCATTGGGGTCTTTATGTGGATCAGAGGTATAAACACCATCAACCTTTGTTCCCTTAAGGACTAAATCACATTCAAGTTCAACTGCTCTCAATATTGCAGCAGTATCTGTTGTAAAGAAGGGGTTACCTGTACCACCAGCAAAAAAGCATATTTTCCCTTTTTTCATATCATCAGAAGCACATTGATAAGTATAATATTTTGCAACTTTAGCGCATTCAAATGCCGAAAAAATTTCAACAGCATAGTTTTTTGCTTGTAAAGAGTTTGCCATGATTACTGCATTTTGTAAAGTAGCTAACATGCCTACATTATCAGCAGCAGCACGGTGTACATCTGGGTGCTCTGATCCGCGAAAATAGTTACCACCACCAATCACGATTCCAATGCTATAACCAAGTTTTCGAACTTCAATTATCTCGTTACAAATATCTTCCAATGCTTGGTTGTCAACACCAAAACCACGTTTACCAGCAAGATATTCGCCACTTAGTTTTAGAATTACTCTGTGTACCTTTTCTGGCTTAAATTCTGACATAACTATTCACCAAGTGCATATCTAACAAAACGAGCTACTTGGATGTTTTCGCCTGTTTTGGTTATTGCTTCATTAATAATATCTTGCACTGTTTTTGAATCATCTTTGATAAATTCTTGTGACAAGAGACAGTTTTCCTTAAAGAATTTTTGGATTTGACCTTCAACTATTCTGTCAATAAACTTTGCATCTTTACCATCATTGAGAGCTTTATTACGATAGACATCTTTTTCTTCTTCGACAACTTTTTGATCCAAATCTTCTGATTTAACAGCTAATGGATTTGTAGCAACAATTTGCATGCAGAGATCTTTACAGAGGTTTTCAAAGTCAGCTGTTCTTGCCACAAAGTCTGTTTCGCAATTTATTTCAACGATGCATCCGATGCGGTTATTTGAGTGAATATATGAATAAATCATACCTTCTTTAGTTGCTCTTTCAGATTTAGAAGCAGCTTTTGCGATGCCTCTTTCTCTTAGCATTTTCACAGCATCTTCCAAGTTGCCTTTTGTTTCGACTAAAGCTTTTTTACATTCCATCATTCCTGCGCCAGTTTTGTCGCGTAATTCTTTTACTAATGATGCAGTAATTTCCATTATATTTCTCCTTGATTTAAAATTTATTTTACAAAAAAGAGAGACTTTCGTCTCTCTTTTAAAACGATATATTATTTAGAAGAATCTTCTGATTCTTCAGTTTTTTCTAATTCATTAATTATATCCATCATATTATCTACTAATTCTGAGTCGTCATCATTTTCTGAGGTAGTTTGAACGGTAGAACCACCTTCAGCTGCGATTTGACGTCCTTCAGTAACAGCTTTTGCGAGAGTGGATGCAATAAGCTCAACAGCACGAATTGCATCATCATTTGATGGAATAACATAATCTACAACATCTGGATCACTATTTGTATCGACCATTCCAATTATTGGAATACCAAGTTTACGAGCTTCATGAACGGCGATTGCTTCCTTGGTTGTGTCAACGACAAATACTGCACCAGGTTTACGATCAAGTTTACGAATACCATTAAGAGCTTTTGAGATTTTCTCATGTTCGCGTTTCATTTTAATTTGCTCTAATTTGGTATAATTGCTAAAGTTGTCTTCGTTACTCATCAATTCTTCGATAAACTCCATCTTCTCAACAGATTTACGAATAGTCTGCATATTAGTCAACATACCGCCATACCAGCGATAGCATACAAAATTAATATCAGATTCTTGAGCAATTTTTTCAATAGCTTCTTGTGCTTGTTTTTTTGTACCTACAAACAAAATTGGTTCGCCTTTTTGAGCGACATCTTTCAAGAAATGATATGCCTCATTGATTGAGTCAACAGTTTGTTTTAAGTCAATTATATGAATGCCATTTCTTTTGATAAATATATATTTTTTCATTTTGGGGTTCCACTTATGGGTCTGATGACCAAAGTGAACGCCTGCTTCGAGTAGCTGTTTCATTGTAACTACAGTCATTATTTCTCCTTTTACGGTTAAATTGCCGGGAGGATATAAGCGATTAAGTTTTTTAAATTATAAAAATAAAAAACACCGACTCGCAAATCCTGTCCCGTCGTAATCTTCTTTTTAGCGTTTAGAGAATTGGAATCTCTTTCTTGCTTTTGGACGACCAGGTTTCTTTCTCTCAACCATGCGAGAGTCGCGAGTTAATAAGCCTTTTTCTTTTAAGATAGGGCGTAAATCTTCATCATATTTAATCAAAGCACGGGAAATGCCGTGTCTAATTGCACCTGCTTGGCTTGATAATCCGCCGCCGCAGACATTAACTTTAAGATCGAACTTGTCACCTAATGACACTAATTCAAATGCTTGCTCTACAACCATTTCGAGGATTTCGCGAGCAAGATATTTCTTCATAGGTACTGAGTTGATAAGTCTTTTACCTGTACCTGGTGTAATTCTTACACGAGCTACAGATGTCTTTCTTCTTCCAACTGCATCAAAATATTGCATTAATTAACCTCCGTATTATGACAAAGTTGTAGGTTTTTGTGCAGTGTGTGGATGCTCACTACCTGCATAAACTTTTAACTTTTTGATCATTTGTCTTCCCAATACATTTTTAGGAAGCATTCCTTTTACTGAGTGGATAATAATTTCTTCTGGTTTTTTTGCCACCATGCGTTTAAAAGATACTTCTCTTAAACCACCTGGATATCCACTAAAGCTCTTATAAACCTTTTGAAGTGCTTTACTTCCTGTCACTGCCACTTTGTCAGCATTGATGATTACAACATAATCGCCAGTGTCAATATTTGGGGTAAAATATGGCTTATTCTTACCACGAAGTATTGCAGCAACCTGTGTTGAAATACGACCCAATGTCTTATCTGTTGCGTCAATGACGTACCATTGTTGATCGATTTCACTTGGTCTTGGTGTGAATGTTTTCATTCTAACTCCTTTCTTTTTAATTATCTAATCAAAATATTTTAAACTAGGCTTTTATGTCAAGCAGAATTATCGTTTTGCTCAAAAAAGCCTGATGATGGCGGAGAGTCAGGGATTCGAACCCTGGGTTCTCTATACGAAAACAACGGTTTTCGAGACCGCCCCATTAAACCGCTCTGGCAACTCTCCACTAAACAATTTCTAAAACACACCCTTTTTAGTCAATGCTTTTTTAAAGAAAAAGCAAACAACCCTTTGAACACCGCCCTACTCTACTAACAAAAAAGCCTTATCAATTGAGTTTATTTCTATAGTCTTTAACCTTTGCTTTTGCCTTTTCTTTCTGCATAAAGTCATCAAAATACTTATCTTGATTGATCTGTTGCAATTTGTTTTTTATTGCATCTTTATACAGTGAATAATCGAGCATTGACACATCCTTATGCTGATCAATTTGTGCAATTATTGTGCAATTATCTTCCTTAACAACAATTACTTTATTATTGCCCTGATTAAGGACTTCATAATTAAAGATAGGGTATAATTGATTATTTATTTTTGAATTAATTCTAAACTGTCTGAGTTCAAACACTTCAATACCTTCGCTATCAGCCTGACTCATAATATTTTTACCATATTCTTTTTGCCAATTAAGCGCCTTTTTATAAGTAAATTCTCCACTTTTCGTATTGCTTATTTCACTGATAATATTGCTTGATACATCTTGTATCTTTTTAAAAGATCGCGGCGTATTTCTATGCACATAGAATACATAATATGCATTCATTTTGTCATTTTTAATCGGTTCAAATATCACGCCTGGTTGTGTACGTAAAGATAGGCGAATAATATTTTCACTTGGTCCAATACCTGGAATAAATACGTCTTTTATGTTAAAATTATCTTTTTCTTCCAAACTATACTGAAACTCTTTAGCCGCAACCTCAAACCCAACATTATTGCCCATTTCACGAAAAGCTTCCATCTCCTTATTGATTCGTTTGATAGTATAATCAGTTGCCTTAATATCTACTTGAACAATCATCAGTTTGACCATTGACACTGTACGTTCTGTCAGTTTAAAAATATAGTAAGAACCGTTCATATAATATGGTGGCAAAACCTTGTTAATTTCAGCATCTTCAAGCGATTGACGGATACTCTTTGGGAATGTCTTCAATTCCATATAACCCGCATAACCTTTATTTTTGGCATAAACGCCGTCAGAATACTTACCTGCAATGAGCGAGAAATCCCTACCATCGCTTAATATCTGATAGAGTGAATCTGCCTTAGCTTTTGCAAAGAGAGAGTCAGTTCGATCTGCCTGGACAGGAAATTTAACCCATTTGAGATGGCAACTTGCAGGTATCTCATAATCGCTTATATGCCTGCGATAATATGCAATAATCTCATCCTGGCTAATATCTATATTTTCTTTAAAATCGTCGTTTTTAAAAATAATAGCTTTCCCTTCTATTTCATTTCTCTCAGCAATATATTGCCTTACGATTTCTTCTTCGCTGATTTTTCTATTGCTAATGACTTGTTTTTTGAGCTTTGCATAAGGTATATAACTTATGTAGTAATACTGTTTTACCCAGTCGAGATCGACAGGCTTATTGTCTTTTAAAGACTTTTCATATTTATCAAAGTCAAACTCTCCGTTTTTTGTATAAAATTGAGGAGATTTCTTTATCACCTCAGGTGGATTTAGCCTCAAAGTATCCAATAATTCATTAGAGCTAACAGATATCTTGTACTTCTTATAAATATCTTTTAAAATATAACCTTCAACAAGCTTATTCCATGCTTTTTCTTTTAATAAAATCTGTTCTTGAACTGTTGGTGTTGCGCCATGTTCAATGGCAAAACTTTCAAACTCATTTTTTGTTAAAAGCATGTATTCAGTTGTTTTAATCTTGTGTTTATTGATTTTACCGATATATTCAGGGTTTGCAAGGAGCAATATTGCTGTCATAATAATTATCAAAGTAATGATGCTTTTTTTCATAATTTCTTATACCTCTTTTAGTATATTTTTAAACTAAGTCTTTAGTTTTTTCTTTTCAGCAGCAGGGAAGAGTACATTATTAAGTATCAGTCTATAACCTGGCGAGCTTTTATAAAGGTCGAGTATTGTCTCAGGGTCGCCGATTTTATGTTGATAATCTTCTGGGTCATGTCCTCCATAAAAGGTGAAAGTCCCTTTCCCCAAGTTTCCATGTATATATTTAGCTTCCTCAGCATTCGGAGTTTCGCCGAGTATGATCACGCTTTTTTTGATATATTGTTTTTTAAAAGATGTGGTTTGCCCCAAAAAACCATTTACTGCATTTGTATGATTTTGCACGAGCATAGTAGGAACAGGATCATACTTTGCGGAGAAGTCAAAGAGTTGAAAATAGTCTCCATCTGCGCCTCTCAGTTGTGCATAATCACTGGCATCAATAGTCGAGAATTCATAAATATAGGGATTAGTTATTAAATCAAAGTTTTCAAAAGCAAATGATCTGGAAAAATCAATTTTATTCTTATAATTAGGGTCAACCCCATCACCGTCGAAGGCTGCTTCACAAATATCTACGGTATAGCATGAGAGTGCGATGTCTATCGTATCTGTGGCGCCACACATGGCAAAGAGAAAGCCGCCATTTACTACAAAGTCTCTAATTTTATTTGCAACTTGGTGCTTCATTTGCCATACTTTAGAAAAGCCCAATCTCTGCGCCATTCGTTCATTTGAGCTCACTTCGTCTTTATACCACTGTGCATTTCGATATGAACCATAAAACTTGCCATATTGCCCTGTAAAATCTTCATGGTGCAGATGTATCCAGTCATAGTCAGATAGATTGCCATTCAATACTTCTTCATCCCACACTTTATCATAATCTATTTCAGCATAAGACAAAGCAAGAGTCACTGCATCATCCCATGGCAGTGAGTTTGGCGGTGTATAAACAGCTATTTTTGGTTCTTTTTCGAGGGTGATTACCTCCATATTATTTGCATTGATTTCATCATTTATAATCGCAATATCAGATCCACTAACTATCTCAAAAGACACACCACGTATATTGCATTCATTCTTTATGCCTTGTAAATCTTTTAATAAAAAAGAGCCGCCACGATAATTCAACAGCCACTTTACTTGATGTGTATCTTTTACAGACTTAAATGCGACTCCATAGGCTTTTAAGTGATTTGTCTGTGTTAAATCCATAGGAATTAAGATATCAGCAAATAGCTTTGAAAAGATTAGCAAACTGATGATTAATATATACTTTCTCAATTACGACTCCATGTTTCTTAGATAAATTCCAACAGTATTTCATTCATAAGCAAGAGTTTATCTGACTTGATAATAACACTCTCTCTATCTATAGCAACTAAATCAAGCTGTGTTAATCTGTCAATTTGTTTTTTGTACAACTCCAGAAAAGACCCATCAAACAATCTTTCATATTCTCTAAGATTAATACCGCTATTTAGCCTAAATCTGGTAATAATATACTCGCTTTCTTGCTCTTTTTTATCGATCAACTCATATTCAGCAAGAGTAAAGTCGGCATCTATAGACCATGTTTTAAGATAGCTGTCCAAGTCAGGACTGTTGCAATAGCGTAGATAATCTGTTGAGTTTTCATGCATAAGATACCCTGCTGCAGAAGGACCAACCGCAAGATATGTCTTACCTGACCAATAAGCAAGATTGTGCTGCGCCGAAAAGCCTATCTTTGCAAAGTTTGACACCTCGTATTGCTTATAACCACTTTCTTTTAACATGTTCTGCGCTGAGTAATACTGTTGACAAATCAGCTCATCATCAGGTAACTTGTTTACCTCAGAATATAGTGGAACATCTTCTTCTAAGCTCAAGCAGTAAAAAGAAATATGAGGTATTTTGTTACTTATCGTCTTTTTAATATCAGCAAGAAAGTCTTCTTTTGTCTGATTAGGTATCCCATAAATTAAGTCAATAGAGTAATTTTCAAAGCCTATATCTTCAGCCAAATCAACCACATTCAATGCCCTTATCGCATCATGTGTACGCCCCAGATAGTTCAAAATTCGGTCATTAAATGATTGCACACCTATGCTTAGTCGATTGATGCCAACATCTTTATATGCCTGCAGCTTCTCTTTATTTAGGGTATTTGGATTTGCTTCAAGCGTAATCTCCGTCTCAGCATGAAAATCTAACTCACCAAGTATAGTGCCTATCTCTACACTATCTAATAGAGATGGAGTGCCTCCACCAAAGTATATCGTTTGCAGATCCAGCTTAAGCTGTTTTTTATAAAAAGCAATCTCTCTTTTTAAAGCATTTAGGTATTGGCAAACAGTACTCTTATCATAATTAATTGAATAGAAAGAACAATACTTGCATTTCTTTTGGCAAAAAGGAATGTGTATATATAAGTGATTAACTATTTGATTAAATTGAATGATCTTTCCCATCTATTTTGCCCATCTTCAGATCTTGAGAAAAAGATTAAAAGTGGGGTACCTGTAATATCTTTTCTATCTAAAAAGCCCCAATAGCGGCTATCCGCACTGTAGTCGCGATTATCTCCTAAAACAAAATACTTGCCTTCAGGTACTACAATAGGACCAAAATTATCTCTTGAACCCATCACAATTCGTTCTTGCTCTTTCGACATAGCGCTATCCCATTGGATATGGGTATAATCACGTGGTATAACACGATAATCAAGATATTGCTCATAGTCTTTTTTAAAGAGCTCATCATTTACATAAACATCTTTATCTCTCAATTCCACTTTATCACCAGGCAAGCCAATCACTCTCTTAACAACATTTTTCTTTTCATACCAAGTCAAAAACCCCTTCTCTTTATCCCAATAAATTGGAGGTAGAATCTTGATAAAACGCTCACGTGGCTCAGGCTCAAGCGGGTCAGCTGGGTATCTAAAAGTAACAATTTCCTCACGTTTTGGATCGGTAAAGAAGTATTTCATTTTATTTGCAACCAAATAATCACCAATCAATAGGGTTGATTCCATTGATGAAGAAGGTATTTTGAAGTTTTGAAAAGTGTAATTTCTGATAATCATCGCAAAAACGAAAGCCCAAATTATAGACTCCGTCCAATCTTGAAAACTATTCTTTTTTATTTTGAGTGTTTGTTGTTTATTTTTCATTATCTCTCCATTATTATAACTTAGATTAATATACTATATTACGAAAATAATATAACAAATATTGTCAAGTAAAAGTTTATGTTTTACTAACATTAACCAGGAATTCGTGAGGCTGTTGCAAAGTAAATAAAACAGCTTTAAAAAGAATAAAGAAGAATTATAAATAAAAAACATCACCCTCTATATATATAGGGCTTACAAAATGGTGTTTTTTGAAAACTATTTTCACCTAAATCAGCAGATGCCTACT